>Ga0326513_10000483_pt1 | contig 33680 bp, 47 predicted proteins | sample 2_2465_0518_D_FD_203654 | JGI IMG/M metagenome (GOLD analysis project Ga0326513, IMG submission 203654) | Bovine rumen microbial communities from UC Davis, California, United States - 2_2465_0518 | ecosystem: Host-associated > Mammals > Digestive system > Stomach > Rumen | place: USA...
GCGTGAAATTAACGAGAAGGTGGAAGCCCAGATCGTTAACGGTTCAGGCTCAGGTGAATTATCAGGCCTCACCGCCTCAGGCAATTACACCGACTACTCCAGCGCCGCCGGCCTGGCAAGCGGTGACTCCGTGATCGACCTTATCATCAAGTTCCGTTGCGCTATGGAAGCGGCCAACATCAAGAACCTGGTGCTGTTGCTCAACTCAAAGAACTGGTGTAAGGTGCTCACAGCTAAGAATGCCAATAAGGATTATTTAATCCCTGGCATCGTTGACATCCCTGCACAGCGCATCTGGGGCATCCCGGTTGTGCTTAACGCCAACGTACCGGATGACAAGTTCATCATGGGTAACTTCGCTCAGGCGGGCAAGGTTGTGGAACGCTCCGGCTTATCTGCCGTCATGGAACGCACCGAGGATGACCTTCTTAAGAACCTCACCACCCTGAGAATGGAGCGCCGTCTCGACTTCGAAGTGGCACAGCCGAAGGCTGTTACTTATGGTGACTTCGTACCGGTGGCGTAGTAGCCAGTAACCAGTAACTAGCAATAGATTGAGCGGCCATGCGGGAGCCTCGGCACCGGACAAGATGGTCGCCTTTTTTATATGCGGAGGAAAAAATGTTACTTGTATCAGTGGCGCAACTTAAGGCGCACCTAAGGATCGACGGGACGAATGAGGACGAGCTTCTGGAGCAGTACATCGAGGCGGCTCAGGGCGAAGCTGAGACGCGACTCCGTCGGCCTATCTACTCCGCGGATGCGGACACCAATCCGGTAACCACGGACCCGGAGGCAATTCCGGCGCAGATAACTCAGTACATCCTGGTAACCGCGGGCGACTTGTATCGACATCGTGAGAACCAGCAGGAAAAGACATTCACGACATACTTCCAGCATTTACTGGATAAGTGGGTGGATTATGCAGGCTAATGTGGAAGCGGGTAGGCTTGACACCCGCATCGGCTTAATGAGACCGGTGCAGACGGTCAGCGTGACCGGTGCGCACGTGGTAACTTATGCGGAGCCCTTGTATGTATGGGCGAACGTGCGACAGCTTACTCTGCGTGAGAACATGAAGGCGCAGGTACAGCTTCAGTCTGAAACGTATACCGTACTTATGAGGTACCGCGCGGGCATATCGCCAGACTGGGCCGTAGAACTGCACGGCAGACGCTACCGTATCATAAGCATCAACGCCAGCCGGTCAGAAGGGCAGATGATACTAGGCATCGAGCTTGACAACTCGATTACTCAGGAGGTGACAACATGACGCCAATATCTAAAATTAAGCAGGACCTGAGAACGGCATTACAGACCGCCGGCAGTGACGTGCTCGTAGCCTTCGACTATGCGGCTCCTCCGGAAGCATCCAGGGCGGTGATAGTCGACTCCTTACGAATCTCCTACGAGCACCAGCTTGACATGGGCGCATATCGCACCCTATCGGCCGACCTGAATTTATACGCCAAGACTTCAGCCGGACTAGACTCACTGATCGACGCCATCGCGTCCCTGGATAATGTAGACACTCAGTCAGTGAGATACCTCACCCTGGAGTACATCCAGATTAACAGCGACGACCCTGATGTTAAGAGTGCCACCGTGACCGTGTCTTCACGTATTGACGAGGTATAGCGATGTGGCGTACTAAGACCGTTATAGGCGAGCAGTCCGACCTGGAGAAGCTTCTCGACCAGTTCCTTGAACGGATGGAGCAATTCGATAAGAGGACGTCGATTAAAGAACAGAAGACAATCCTCAGGAATGCGGTCAAGCCCGCCGTGGTGAGTCTGCGATCGAAGACTCGCGGGGCGTACAAGCGACGTACCGGCAGAGCCTGGAAGTCCGTACGCACCAAAGCGGCCGCGTCCCGTACCCGTCCCGGTATAGCCTTCACGACCTACGGCTGGAGTGATAAAGGCGTCGCGCCTATATACACGAAACGCCTCAGGCGTGACGGTGCACCTCGTCAGAGACCGAAGCCCGCCAGATACATAGGCATCTGGGGAGACCTTGGAACCTGGAGCCAGCCCGGGAAGGGAATTTTTAAAACTGAATGGGCGTCACACAAAGAGCAAATTAAAAACAGCATAGAAAAACAAATTACTGATATAATGAAAAAGACGAAGATCAGTAATTAATCCGGAGACCTGATATGACGAGCACATTAACCCCTACAACCAAGCAGAACGGCATCGTGGCCAAGGAAATTCTTATCGGCTACAAGCTGGCAACTGCGCAGCAGTCTGACCCATGGATAACCATCCCAGGCGTAAGTATCTACACCGGCATAGGCGGAACGACTGAGGATGTCGACCAGACATGTATCGCTGAGAGTTCTAAGAGATACCTTCCTGGTATGTTCGACGGTAACGAAATCACCATCACGTTGCACCACTACACCGCTGACACGGTACAGCAGACTCTCATCAATGCGGCCAACAGCGGAAGCGTGATCGACCTCCTCATGGAATGGCCGGACGGCACCACCGGCCAGGTACCGGTAACCCTGAAGCAGGCAGTACCGCAGGATCCTGACATGTCCGGCACTATCAAGTGGGACATCACAGGCAAGATGAACGGCAAGCCGACATGGACCTTCGGCGGCTAAAGATACCCGAAACGACCAGAGCCATTTGGGCGGGAGCATCAGCCCCGCCCTTTTTTGTAAGAGGTAAGAGATGATTTTAGACATTAAGGCATACAAGCCGAATTTTAAGACACAGGCCGTGAGCGTCGAAGAACTTCAGGAAGGGGCGGAAATTCTTATCCGCGAGTTAACCGGCGCTGACCAGGCTGAGCTGGTGGCAATGATGCAGGCTAAGAAGTCAGACATGGACATCGCTGCCCTGCTATTCAGCAAGACCATCATCGCGGAAGACGGGCATCTGCTTCTGGCCACCGCTGATGAGGCGCGTGACTTTATCGCATCGATACCGGCGAGAACATTCAACCGATTGAACAAGGCCATGTGGCAGTTAAATAACGGCGACGCCGAAAAAAAAGCCTAAACAACCCGGTTATCAGGCTATGTGCCCGTATAGCGCGGGATATACACAAGCCCATAACTGAGGTGCTGCAACTGCCGGCCACCGAGATCAATTACTGGGCGGCAGTATACCGGGAAGAAGCCGGAGAAACTTCCGAGGATGAAGTTCCGGCGCCAACCGGCAGGGATGCATTCCTGATGCTTGGTGGCGTAGTCAAGGGATAAGGGATAAAAGACATGAGCATAGTTAACAGCATCACCAACTTGGTAGACTTGAACACTACCAAGTACGACAAGAAGCTCAAGAAGATGAAGGGCGACACCAGGAGCGCCACCAAAGACATCGGCAAGAGCTTCGCCGGTATAGGCACAGCCTGGAAGGCAGCGCTCGCGGCAGTGGCCACGGGAGCGTTAACCGGTGCCATAACTAACGAGCTCAAGGCCACCGAGACCGCCGTGGCGTCTTTTATCACCGCCACCGGAGGCGTCAAGGAAGCCCGTGAGCAGTTTGAGATGCTCCAGCAGGCGGCTCGGGACACCATCCAGCCATTCGACGCGCTGAAAGCCGTAGCCCTGGACCTCAGGAAGAACGGCATCCAGGCGACTGCCGATCAGCTCAAGACTTTTTCACAAATTGCCTACGGCACCGGGCAGAGCCTGGAGACCGTCGGGAAAGCTTTTACGGCCACGATGCAGGGCAGATATAAAGCGCTTCAGCAGTTAGGTGTAACTGCTAAGGACAACGGCGCGACCCTGCAGCTCACGTACAAGGGCATAACTACCGAGATCGAGAAGAACAGCGCAGCCTTGAGCGAGTACTTCGCCAAGATAGGCAAAGAGAACGAGGGCGTGCTGGAGTACCTCCAGGGCGGAGTCACCGGAGCGCTTAACCAGCTCGAGAACGCCTGGGGCGACTTCTACAGAGCGCTCGCGGAGAGTGGACTGGGTAAGCTCATCACAGACGCCGTTAGAACCGCGGCCGATGCCCTGGACGGGCTCACCGGCTGGATCAACGAAAACCGCCCATACTTTGAGGAATTTTTTAACGACCTCGGGGAGGCATTCGGCGAGATCGCTCGAGTAGTAAAAGAAACCACCGGAGAGGCTATAGAGTACGTAGCGAGCTTTTTTTCTGACTCGCAGGATGACGCCCGCGAAGGCCTCCAGAATATAGGGCTATTTTTATCGAATTTTTTCAAGTTCGCCCGCGCGGGCTTCCTAGAGTACGTAGCGAAACCAGCCGCCAAGGCATGGCTAGCGCTTAAGGGCGGATTTAGCGGCGCCTCGGAATACCTGGCAGAGCTCATATATACCGGAGACTGGGACAGCGCTGCGGAAGCGTACAACAACGAGATAGACAAGGCTGCGAACGAGATCGCCGAGAGCACCAAGATCATCGACCAGGCTATCAATTTTCAGCTTGAGGAAATAGACACCGCCAAGAAGCGCGTCGCCGAGAAGCTGGCCGAGAAGCCGGAAGTCAAGCCGGTGACCATCGACCCGATATCATTCAAGCCTGCCGGAGGTGCCGGCGGTAAAAGTGCCGGTGCTAAAAAGACAGAGGTCGATAGCTGGGCATCTTACATCGACAAGATAAAGCAGATGCAGAGAGACGCCTACAGTGATCTGGCTAAATTGAGAGCGGACTATAACGACCGCATTAATGAACTGCTGGAGGCCTACAAGAACAGTCACGTGGCTACTGAGGAAGACCTTGCCGAAGCCCGCGCGGTAATCGACGCGGATTATCGCACTAAGTACGAGGCACTAACCAAGGAGGCGCAGGAGTTCCTTCGCGGCATCCGCAAGGATGAGCTGGAAGATCTTGAGGCTGAATACACGGAAAAGCTGGAGAAGCTTCAGGAGTACCACGACGAGGCGCTCATCAGCGAGCAGGAGTTTCTGGACGCCAGGGACAAGCTGCGCAAGGATTTTGAAAAGGCACAGAGCTCCGCACGAAGCCGTAAGAATGAATTTTTCACGGATGACGACCTTGAAAACATGCAGCAGTTCACGGACGGCATGAACAGTCTGAGCGATGCCTTCGGCAACTTAAAGACTAACATGAGCGAAAGCTCAGCAACCTACCGCACACTTTTTGCCATCGAGAAGTCTTTTGCTATTGCTTCCGCTACAGCTAACGCTATTGTGGCCTGGACTAAGGCCTTGAGCACCAGCGCGACCTGGTACGAATCCCTGGCGAACTACGCCAGCGCGGTGGCCTTAACCACGGGGATCATAAGCCAGATCTCCAGCCTCACCATGCACGACAAGGGCGGCATAATTCCGGCCGGTGGTGTGGGTATCGTCGGGGAGTACGGTCCTGAGCTTGTGAGCGGTCCGGCTAATGTTACCAGCAGAAAGCGCACCGCCGACCTCGCCCGTCAGGCCGTTAACGGTGGGGAGGTGACCGTCAATCTCTACGAGAATGCTGAAAAAGCCGGACAGGTTGAGCAGACTCAGGCTGAAGACGGCGAGAGAATAATCAACATCTTCGTGAGCAACATCCGCCGCGGTGGGCAGATAGCCCGCACGCTGGAAAGCACGTATCAAGTTAAGCGCTTCGGCGCCTAAGGAAGGCAGGTATGAAATTTTATCCCGCGGGGCTCCCGCTTCCACTTCAGACAGGGTACGCGGTAAGGCATCGCCCGAACATGGTGCGCACCCAGATGGCCGACGGCTATGCACGTCAGCGCCTGGTGAATCAGGGGGCTCCTGATCAGGTCAGTGTCACGCTTCTCCTGACCGCTTCGCAGTATCGTGAGGCACTCAGGTGGTATAAGGCTGACATCCAGAGCGGTGCGTCGTGGTTCGTGATGCCACTCCTCAGCACTGACGAGGACCAGGAGATACAATACCGGTACGTGCGCATCCAGAGCGGTGGGCTTGATGCGAAGCTCATCAGCACCAGCGCGACGCTCGGAAGCTTGTACCAGGTCAGCATGACACTTGACGCCAGCAACACCGTCGTGGATGACGGGTCGTGGGAGGATCATTATCCGCCGACCGGTGCGGGAGACGACGAGGTGGTCGACTTCGCGGAATTTACAGACGAGAACGTGGTCGACGACGCGGCCGACCTGGGCGACGCCACCGACACATTAACCATCATAGAGGAGTAGCGGGATGAGCTTTAAGAAAACACTAACGATCACTAAAAGGGTATCAGACTATACAGCCGGAACAGTAAGCGCCCGCGTGCAGGCAGAGAACGCCGTCCTTGGGGACTTCGTGACCTGGCTATTAAGCGTAAACCCTGGCTTAAGCCTCCAGGAGAAGGTCGAGATCGGATCAACCAAATGGACGGGGCAGCCCTTCCTAGTGCCTAGCGGTAGCTCCGGAGCCAGCGACATCAACAAGAGCGGATCCTGCACTGATCTGTACTTTTTAGGACGCGGAAGAAATAAGAAGACCATCGGGATCTGCATAGACGAGCACGTGCTGCGCGTAGGCTTAACCGATACCCCGTCCCGCGACCTAGACTTCCTGGCGAGCGATAACAGCCATGCACGTCTGCCGGCCGCGGTACTTCGCGCGAGCACATATGCTTCAAACAGGCTAAACTGCGGCGCGGTGGCCGAGCTTGCCACTTTTGGCACCTCCGGCAACGAGGTGACCTTAAACCTGGCATACTGGCGCGGAGCCTCAGCGCTGGTAATTATAGGCGCCACCGTCCCGCTGGTAATAACTCAGAAGCCGTATACCTGCTTATACACCGCGCCTAATAACACCGTTGGCTTACACTTCAGCCTTGACGATGATTTTCTGATCAGCGACGCGACCTATTCCTTTTCAGCCGATAACACCAACTACGCGAGCAACCGCGGCCTTGACTACGGGATGAGCTACGCGCCTTTTTTTGCCCGCGACACTAATTACGGAGTTTTTGAGCAACTGCAAAATATTTCATACTTCCCTACCAGCATTTTGTGCCACCGCTTAGCACTCCACGATGGCACCGCGAATAACGTCGACTCCCTACCCCTGCAGGGTACCGACAGCATGGCATCGACCGGAGCGCTCCCTGCCTGCACGCCGTACGGCTTCCCGCGTATAGGCAACTCTGAGCTATATATACGCAAGATGTACGTCCCGATGACCCGCCCGGCAGTAGCCAGCCCGGTCAAGATAGGATATACGCCGGGGCAGATACAGCAGGGCGCCGTATACGCGGTAAAAGGCAAATACTACGTCGCACTTAAGACCGGTATTATAAGCTACTTCGTAGAAGTAGCAGATCAAGGCTAAGGAGCGGAGTGACATGGCTTTACTTACGCTGAATGAGATATATGCATCGGGCGGACAGCTCCCTCTCATCACGCTGGACATCGTCAACGCTGAAGCCGGAGCGCTCCAGTTTGTCCTGGCCAATGAGCCGGTTATAATTGACGACGTGGAATATGAGCCGTCAGCCTTCACGGTCCAGATGCCTGAGCGCTCGGACAACGGCTTCCAGGATCTCAGCTTCAGCATCTGCGGCGTTAACGGCCAGTGCTATGAATATGTGAAGCGAGTGCTAACAAGTAACGAGCCCACTTATCTCACACTTACGGAATGGCATCCGGAGGACCTGAGTCGACTCTATACCATCTCGCTCACAGTCACCGGCGGGCAGTTAACGCGTGAGCGGGCTGACTTCACCGCGAGCTTCTGCGACATGCTTAATACCGAGTTCCCGAAGCTCCGATATACAGCATATAACGCGCCGGGGCTAAAATATGTAAAATAAGGGATACTATGAGACATATTAACGACTATCTGCTGATACAGCACACGCCTAATGGCAGAACCTTCCCGCGCCTTGACTGCTGGGGGCTGGTAGTAGACTACTACCAGCAGAACCTCGGCATCACCCTGGATGACTACACGGACCTCGACAGCAAGACGATGAGCAAGGGCCTCATGTATGAAAGGGATGCCGGACGGTTTACAGAGGTAAAAGTGCCGAAAAATGGGGATGTAGTCGCGTTTTTTTTCAGCGGGCGCTTGTATCATGTAGGCATATACCTCAACGGCAGGATGCTGCACACATCTGAGAGAAAAAACTGCCGTTATGAAAGACTAGACGACACTACACTATCACACAGGAGATTCTACCGCTATGCTAAGAATTGAAGTCTATACCCGCGCGGATCTCAGTAGAGCGATAGAAAGCGCCGGCATGACACTGCACCGGAGCACGACCGTCGAGGAAGTTATTCGAGAACAGTGTCCGGCGTATGACCCGGAAAAGTCCGCCGGGACTTATGTGTCGCTATACGTCAACGGACTGAAAATACCCCGTGAGTTATGGCCCCGGTATACTCTGACCGGTACCGAGAGGATCCGCATCGTTATTGAAGCCGGAGGCATAGAGACCTCCGTAGTTATGGCCATCATCTCTATAGTGCTGGCCGTGGCTTCTGCGGTATACGCTATCATTATGGCTAATCGCCTTGGTAAGAATCAGCAGAAAGAGACACGTCAAGGCTCAAGCATCTATGACGTTAACGCTCAAGGGAACCAGGTCAACCTCACCAACGTGGTGCCTGAGAACTTCGGCAGGTTCAAGCATTACCCGGATTATTTAGCGGATAAACATGTTTTTTATCGCAATAATGTGCAGTTTGTCGACATGATCTTGTGCCAGGGCCGTGGCTATTATGAGAAGGCGGAGGACAGATCCGACGTGTACGTAGGTGAGACGCCCATCGGAAAACTCCCAGGATGTAGCCTGTACACATTCGAGCCGGGGGAAGAAATCACAGCGGAAAACAGCCCAGAAGACCGGTCATGGTACTGCTATTATTCCAGTACTCAGGTGACCGGAAGCGGGCACACACTGGAGCCCGAGGAGACGACTGTTGAACAGAGCCAGCAGCGTGACCCGACTGCTACCTTCAACGGCGACACATTATCCGGCGGCTATTACGAAGTAGGCGGATATAACGCGCCGGGATGCGCCGGCGGTGGCGGTACCGCATACAGAATTTATAAACCCCTGGTGCTCCCTTGGTCAGATGGCGCTTTTTTTGAAATATCCGGCGCGGTGGACATCCGCCCGCTGGGCTCAGGGGACACGGTCACCGATGACCCGCTAAGCGGTACCACCGCGGTGACCGTGGAACTGCCTGAGTATTTCAATAATGCACAGCAAACACTTCACCGGGCATGGCTCCGCGAGCGACTCACCGAGACCGAGACATATATCGACGAGAATGATGAGGAACAGACGCGGGAAGTTATCACCAGGGCCGGTGATGCGATTAACGTCACCGCTGAAGCACGGACTACCATCACGTACAGCATCCGCACAGGTACCGCGGGCGTACAGACAGGACGCCTGACGGCCAGCAATGCACTGACATCCCAGTGCGAACTGCTGGGCATCTCATACGGTGCTGATGACAGCGCCACCTTCACGGTGGATACAACCGAAATAGAGCTCCCGACCTTCCCGGAAGCTCCTGCCGCGCCATACGGGGCCTATGACATAACAGTCGAGCAGACCCGCGCATACACGATAGATCAACCGGTTCCGGCGGACTACACATGGGGCTCAGATAACGGGCTTTATGAACTCATGGGCAGGTCAGGAAGCGTCTACACGGTGCGCCGGGTAACTGAGAGCTATGTGCCGGTGACGGGCTGGGTGGAGTTCTGGAGTCAAGGCTGGAACCAGGGCGGGCTGGTGTTCGAACTTGATGAGAACAGCCAGGCGGGGCAGTACGTCGGTCCTTACCGCGCGTGTCCTTACGGCGCATCATCCAGTATCTTCGAGTACGATATAGCCTTCCCTCAGGGACTCGGCTACCTGAAAGACGACGGGACTTTCCGCGAGTTAACCGTCACAATAGAGATAGGTTACCGTCTCGCCGGAAGCACTGACCCGTGGACAACTATCACCCGAGACTTCACCGCCAGCACCAACGATGAGCTGGCATACACCTACACGCTGGAAGTCGAGACAGCCGGTAATTATGAATTCAGGATGAAGAACCTCACCACCGCAGACAATAGCACCCGCGCACTTAACACCTGCAAATGGGTGGGACTCAAGTCAGTCATCAGTACCTGCAACCGGTACGAGGGCATGACCGTGATGATCGGACGCTTTAAGGGTACCGAGACGCTGAGCGAGCTCAGCGAGAACCAGCTCGCTACATACTGGACGCGAATGCTTCCGGACATCGTCACCGGTGAGCTGAGAGCCACCAGAGAGCTGGCTCCGGTCATTAAGTACATCGTCGACAGCTCCAAATACCAGGGCATCATCAACCAGGACAGCCTCCTGGAGTTTAACGATATCTGGAACGGTATGGAGCTGACACTGGACGGTACCATCGACAGCGACGGCACTCTCCTGGAAGTACTCCGGGACGCGCTGAGCGTGGGCTTCAGTTCGCCAATAGTCGATGACAATCACCTGGCTTTTACCAGGCTTCACAGGGTGAGCGAGTATGAACCGCTGGCACAGCTTTTTACGCCTCAGAACCTGACAGGAAGCCCGGAAATAATTTTTAACTTGCCTCGGGAGGACGACGTTGATGAGATAGTAGTCGAGTACACGGACCCGAGTACTTACAAGACAGAGACGATTTTCTGCCACGTTGACGAGAACGGCGACGCGGAGATCACGCAATACCCTCTGAGCAATCACCAGGAAAAACTCAAGGCCTTCGGCGTCACTAACCGGCGACAGGCTGAAGCCATGGGAATGCGACGCCTGAGATACTTGAGAAGCACCAGAGTCACATACAAGATATCCACGGAAATGGATGGCTTAAACTGCCAGTATAATGACCTCGTCGGGCTTTTTCTGGATGAGGACCTGAGCAGTATTACCGGGCGCGTGACGGCGTTCGACTACAGCACCTCCGTGGCCACGGTAGACATGGAGATACCGGAAAGCCTGGGCGCGGGAGTGATTTATGTCCGAAAAAAAGACGGCGCATGCCTGAGCACCACATACACCCGGGAAGACAGCCACCACCTGACACTGACTGATGCGCTTCCGGAATGGGATGACCGGTACGGCGAAGACCTTGAGTATCCTTTTTTTGCCATCGGCGAGATGGTAAAGTGCTGGGTGACCGCGGTAGAACCTCAGGACAAGGCCGTCAACTTAACACTAATTAACTACAGCCCTGAGATGTTCGCGGATGACCTGCCGATACTTCGGGGATACGGTATAAGCCCGTACGGGCTCGCGCCTTACGGCACATATTAAGGAGACAGAAATGGGGCAGACATTAACCAACGGGATATATTTACCGGCTGAAGGGGAGCGCAACTGCTACGAAGGACTGGCGGCGAACTGGACAGCCCTGGACGGAATGATCGGAGGCTATAACGTTCACATCAGCAACACGACCATACACGTCACCGCAGAGGACAAGGCCGCATGGAACAGCAAGGCCGATGCTTCAGCACTAACCGCCCACACGGGTGACACCACGATCCATGTCACCGCAGAGGACAAGGCCACATGGAACGGCAAGGCCGATGCTTCAGCACTAACCGCCCACACGGGTGACACAACGATCCATGTCACCGCAGAAGACAAGCAGGCATGGAACGGCAAGGCCGACGCTTCAGCACTAACCGCCCACACGGGTGACACAACGATCCATGTCACCGCAGAGGACAAGGCCACATGGAACGGCAAGGCCGATGCTTCAGCACTAACCGCCCACACGGGTGACACCACGATCCACGTCACAGCGGAAGACAAGCAGGCATGGAACGGCAAGGCCGATGCTTCAGCACTAACCGCCCACACGGGTGACACCACGATCCACGTCACCGCAGAAGATAAGAACAAGTGGGATGCAGTTACCTCCAAGGCAGATGATAGTGCTGTTGTGCATAAGAGTGGTGATGAGTCAGTTATAGGAAGTAAAAGATTTGGAGTTATTCAAAATTTTACAGGGTTTCCGTCAATAAGATTATACAGTACAGACGATGATATTACTGTGTTACCATCAAGTGCTCAACAGCGAGATATAAGATTTACTGATAAAAATAATGCTATAATAGCATACTTTATTTTTCAGCATAGAAACAATGCGGATGAACCTTTTAGAACGTGTTGGAGACAAAACAGGTTAGACGGAACAACTAACTACTATTCCGTTGATTTTAATAATTTGGGAGAATTTTATCCTGAAAATAATAATGCTATTGTTTTAGGAAGAAGTAGTAATAAATGGTCAGATGTTCAGACATACAAGGTTAATGCTTTAGAACCTAGTTCTTTATCTCTGCCTGATATTGACAATAGAATTGATATTTCTAGCTATATTACAAATTTATCAGGGGGTGGTAATGTGTACACTCCTACTGTTAATGGTTGGATATGTATAAGAAGTGCAAACGCAAATAAAATTTCAATCTTAGATAGTGTGACAACTATAGGTAATGCCTTAATATCAAATAAAGCTACTTATTTAACAATAATGACTCCTGCTGTAGCAAACAGAAAAGTTATCATTAATGTAATGTGCACCTCACTTGAGCATGCTTATTTTGTCCCATGTCAGGGAAACATTTAAGGAGCATATATGTCAGAATTAGAAAATATTGAGAATGTAGAGGAAGTAGAAGTTATCCCTACAGATAACACTACTGAAGAATTACAAGAGAATGTAGAGCAATCTACAGGTGAAGTAAGTGGTGAAGTAAGTGGTGAAGTTACTGAACCTGAAGATAACTCAGCTGAAATTGAAGCTGAACAGGAAAGATTGAGAAGAGAACATGAAGAGTATCTGAATAGTTTTCCTGAGACTACTGTTTTCTACAGAGATCTCCTTGTGGATGGTGACATCATTAGCCTTGGAACGGCAGTAAAAGATCCAAGGGTAGCAGATAGCTATGGTTTTTTGGATCAGCATTACGATGAGTCAGAGCTTACTTATATCGGCACACCAAGTTGTGGCACTTATTTTCTTAAAGGTCATGAAAGACCTCAACCTACAATGCAGGAAATGATCGACCGCAAAAAAGCTGAGATGGATGCGGTAGTGCAGGAACTTCTTGATAGCACAGCGAAGACCAAAGGATTCACCAACGGAGCTTATTGTGCCGGATATGCCGGTGATCCCGATCCGGAATTCGATGCGCACGGCACAGCATTTAAAATTTGGAGGTCACAGGTATGGAGAAAATGCTATCAGATATTAGATGCGGTAGAGTCAGGAGAGATTAGTCTTGATGAGATTACTGCAGAGTATGTGTTGAGCAGATTGCCTAAGATAGAGTGGTAAGATGAATATAAAAGCCTTCGCAGTTTGCGACGCCGGATATGTCGATCCGGCCATCATAGCGCTGACTTCCTTCACGTCATATAATCCCGGCATTCCGATGCGGGTATATATCGAGGCAGGAGTCAACTACAAGAGACTGGCCAGAAGCCTGCGAGGCCTTCCGGTCGAGTTCAGGGAGGTGGATTTTCCACAGCTTCCCGAGCACTCAGGCGTGCACAGTAAGTACAGCGACCTTTTTTTCAGACCGGAGGCGCTTCCGGCATTCGCTCAGCGCATCAAGTCGCTGGAAGAAATGCGCACCGAAGGCGACTTTATTATTAACCTTGACCTGGACACATTAACCAGGAACAGTATCCGGACAGCCTTCGAGCGCGTGCGCCCTCAGCGCCACCGCGTATACGGTGTTAACGAGAGAAAGAACCGCGACCGCTGGGTGTCCAGTCTCGGCGTGGAAGATATTACCTCGGGACCTATCTACATTAATTCCGGCTTCGTGATTTATGGACGAGAAGCTATTCCGGACGACCTTTTTGACAAGTATCGGACTTTTTTGTGGCGCTATGGCGACCGGCTGTTCTGCCCTGAGCAGGACTTCATCAACTGGAGCCTGGCCGACCGCATTGAAGCCATCCCGAGCAATTATAATATGATGTTCACCTCCGAGGACTACACGCGCACCGCACCGGTCATAATTCACTATCTGGGTGATGCTAAGCCCTGGACAGGAGTGCCGAGAGACCCGCGCATCAGCTACTACTTCAGGCTATACCGACGGGTGGCGGAGCGCGAGCCGGAGGTGTCTCCGGACTTCCTGCAAAAACTTGCCATTAATTCGTAATACACATCCCTAAAAAAATCTGATGTAAAAACGCGCCGCCTCCTATAATGAAAGTACGCTATAACTAAAGGAGGGCGTATTATATGGACGAAGTAACTCACACAATTTTACCGCAGGGCGGAGCCTGGGGCGGTACTGCACTTGGTGCCGGCGTCGGTGGCCTTTTAGGCTCATGGTTAGGGAATGGAGGCTTCGGTGGCTTCGGCTATCGTGGCGCAGGTGCCGGCGTAGGCTACGACACCGGAGCCATTAACGGCATCCAGGCATCCGTAAACGGCATCCAGCAGCAGATCGCCAACGCGGACCGCGACCTTCTCATTCAGACCAGTGGTCAGAACCAGTTCGTGGGCAATCTTATCAACAGCACCGGAGACGCCATTGTCGGCGCGGTAACCGCTGGAGCTCAGGCAACTCAGGCGGGCATCTTCCAGAACACACTGGCACAGACTCAGAATCAGGCCGCCACTAATCTGGCAATGAGCAACGGCTTCGGAGGCCTTAACCTCAACATCGCAGAGCAGGGCGCCCAGAGCAGACTACAAGCCCAGGAACTCGCAAGCCAGCAGAAGGACTGCTGTTGCCAGGTGCTTCGTGCCATCGAACAGGAAGGATGCGCAAACAGGGAACTTCAACGTGAAATTCAGACCCAGGCGCTCCGCGACGTTCTCACCAACACGCAGGCCGAGAATGCTGCACTCAAGGCCCAGCTTTTTCAGACTAATGCGATGAACGCGCAGACAGTCGCGATCATTAACGCGTTAAAACCGACCACAGCAGCCGCCGGATAATCATAGGAGAGTAATATGGCCACCGCCATGAATAACTACCTCGCCCGAGTCAAGCTAGTCCAGGGTGCAGACCTGGCAGTCGTAGGAAGTACCACCACCGAGTAATGTCGAGTAATCGAAGTGTGAAGCAAGCCCCGCCAGTCGGGGCTTTTTTGGAGTAATATAATGGACATAATAACAGTTAGACGGCACCGCAATGACGAGACGGTACCAAGTTCCGCGCATAATTCAGAAAAACATGCGCGTTACGAAGAAGACGACATATACCACGGGAGTCCTGATAAGGACTACATGAAGCACTGCCGTGAGGTCGACCTCAACCCGCCGAAGACCTGGGAGCGGTACGATGTGAACACCGTGGCAGGCATGAAAAAGATCATCGAAATGGAATACCGGGAACTTATGAGCGCAACCACCCCGGAAGACACCAGGGAGAACGTTTACCACTTATCGGTCGCGCTCCTCAGATACTGGAGACTTCACAATGACACCGACCACCACACCGGCACCAATTAACCCCGGACTACTGGCCAGCATTTACCAGGCGCAAGGAGCGCCCTCCCTTAACCTTACACAGATCGACGGGTTCCGTCCGGTTCCTGACTTCACCGACAGCAATGGCATCGCCTGGCACCTGGTGAAGGAGGCGCAGTCAGGCATGAGTGAGGTGCCTGACCCTCAGAGCGTCAGCGTGACAGACTACTGGAATCACGAAGTCCCGGGGAGCTCGGGGAAGGTTTACATCTACGTGGTGGAAGGTATCCGGGCGCCTAAGACCAACAGAGAAACACCATGCCGGATAATATATACATGGTTTAGCGCAACAAATAATCCAGGCTTCTCGCCTCAGATGATACGCCCGCAGGAGTGGCTGGTCGCGAACGTCTACGCCGCCGCGGTGGGAGATGCACGTCTGAGCAAGCTCCAGGCCTTAACCGGAGCACTTCAACAGCAGAGTGCTCCGGCTACCACACCGACGGAGCCGGAAGCCCCTGCGCCGCTTATAAAAATGGAGGACATACATGGCACAATTAACGCCGACTCAACAGCAACGACTGGACCAGCTTCTGGCCATAATCCGGGAAAGCGCGGAGGAGATAATCGCAGATAACAGGAACGGAGACAGAGACCTCTTAATGCTACTCTACCAGCGCGGGTTCAGCTTTATGAGTAATCAGAGTGACCAGTCCATCGTGGACATAGGATCTATCGGGCTCGCGTATGCAGTCAGGAGAGCCACACATGCCGAGGGCTAGGCCGCACGACCACCTTGGCAACCAATACCCGACCGTGAGAGACATGTGCCGTGCCTACGGCATAAGCACGGCCACCTTCTACGCTGCGCTGGAAGAAGGCGCGACGCTGGAGGAAGCACTCAGACCCGACAAGAGAAAATTCTACAAATATCAGACCCACCTTTTTACCTGCCGCGAAGGGCTTATGGCTTATGCCGGAGTGTCACGGTGGGAAGACATCGCGGACAAGGTCCGCATCATCTCAGCCGCGGAGGCAATAAAACGCGGGCACATCAAATAAAAATCAATTTATACAAATATAGATATATTAGACATCAGTCACGTTTTTTAGGTAAAAATTTACTTATACTTATATGCAGGTGTCGGGGACGTCTCGGCACCACCTGATAAGTGGGATCTATATTATGGCTAATCAAGTTAAAAAAACCATTGAGCAGCATCTGCTTCAGAAGCACCGCGAGTTCACCAACAACCGGAAAAAATTCGGCATCACCGCGGGTGTGACATTAACATCCGGCTACGCTACCGCCGCACTGATGAACTTATACAAGGACCTTTTTGGCACCGCAGAGCTTAAGAGCTTCGTCCGGCTTAACTTTGAGGAGGGAGCCAATGAATAGCGCACGGGACGCCTGGGAAAAGATATTCACCGGATACGACGAGAGCGTCACCAAGATCGAGCAGCTCCGCGCGGAGCTTGCCGGTAAAGATGCCACTATACTGCTACTGCGGCAACTTCTGGACAGTAAACAGCAGCAGATCGAGATTCAGGAGAAGATTATTCTAGGACTAAAGGAGAAATATGGACAGCGAGGATGCTAAGCTTGTGCGGGGAGTGATGGGGCTCACCCGTGCAGAGATGGCCGAAAGACTCGGCACAAGTCAGAGTCAGGTCACTCACGTCGAGAACGGGAGAGACATATCTCGTAAATTTCACGCCAGGATACTGAGGCTGATGCGGTCAAAAGACTACCGCCGGCGCCGTGCCAGACTGGCAGATATCGAGTGGGAGCTCGAACGCATGTACAAGAACGGCGAGCTCCATCTGGATGATTTAGATGACTAAGGATATAACATGAATTTATTACTTGATTTTATACGATATACCGCTGGAGCGGTAGCATTATCCGCACTTTTTTATGTGTTCGTTGTGCTCATGTTCTGCATAGTGTAGGCGGAGGAAAAGCATGTCAGTACTCGACACATTAACCGATGAGCTGGGTGGCAAGATAGTATGCGCGGTCATATTTATCGCCATGCTGCTGGTGCTGGAACACCGGCGGGGAGTCATTGCCGACCTGGAAGCAGAGTGCGAAAGACTTGAGACTTCCCTGGAGGCGGAGCGCAAGGCAACAGCCCGGGCGAATGACGAGACCAGGAAGCTCACCGCGAGAGTGGCGGAGCTTCGCCGGAAAGCAGTCAGGAAGGAGGACCAACTCAATGAAACCATCAGGAAAAAGGCACAGAGCGACCCCTGCCTTGATAGTCATGTCGATGACGCCATTCTTAAGCAACTGCGCGGCACCGCCACAGGCTCCGGCAGTACCTCAGGCGCTCACTGAACCGTGTGCACAGCCTGAGCTCACAGGAGACACTTATGCGGACATCATCCGCCTGGCCTTGCGCCAGCGGAATGCCCTGGAAGAATGCAATGAAAAACTACGAACCATCAGAGCGATAGGAGAACCGAAGAAATGACCGACCTACAGGAACGCCAAGAACTGGCGGATAAAATTAAACAATGCGATCTGAATATGTTAGCCCTCTCCAGGGGTAAAAACACCCCGGATGAAGAATTCCGTGCGGCCTACCTTCAGCGCTGCGATCTGCTGAGACAATACCGCAGCAAATACGGCCTGGAGGCTGAGTATCAACTGCGCGACCACCTGTACGGGGCACGCAAGGCTTACCTGGCGCAATACGAAGCCGAAGACAAGCGCATCAGAGACCTGGAGAAGCAGGTGCGACTATACCGTGAGGCGCTCAGATACTACCGGGATCAGCTTAACGACGCGAGGGACGAGGCGGGCATCCTAAGCTACGCCATCGATATATTCACAGACCGGCATCCGGAGTACTCCGCAGAACTTAAGGAGCTGATTGATCATTGCGAGAGCGCACTGGAGGACGACGAATGAGTATAATCGACGACGACCACGCAGGGCCCGCAATAACAGGGATAGCGCTATTATTAATATTTGCGGCGCTACCAATAACAGCCTTATACCTTGACCACAGGGATGAGGAAGCCACTGCGCAAGAAATTAAAGCCGGTACCTGCCCGATACGCGCCACAACGCCATGCGGAGAAGATGTGTGCGAGTATACCGCCAAGGTACCGTGCGATGCACTGGAGAAGCTGATTAAGAGCACCAAGGAGGGGAAATAAATGACTAGATTTATTTCATGCCGTGAATTTTTAGCGAAGAAACAAAAACAAAAGAAATATCAGAATTGTCTCGTCAGAATGCTTGATCGTGATGAATATGAGCACATGTCTTTCAGATTAAGAGAAAACACAGATTTTGATAATTTTAATAATGTGTTTTGTCAGCAACTTCTTGATTCATGTTTGTTCTCTCATTTTATTATCACTGATGAAGAGGGAATCACCATATTTTTATATGGTGATATTGAGCTATAAACGGGATCCAAGGAGCGGAAGCATGACACTGAATAGTTTTATCCGCGGCCTGAAGCAGTTCAGCATCTGGCACGACGATCAGATAGTTATCTTTTTTTACGCAGGCCCCGGAAGAAAGTCCTGGCTTAAGAAGCCATTATCCGACAGCATTTTAATGGCTTACGGGAGTTATAAAATTGAGGATATACAGGTTCAGGACGGCAAGCTGGCCATATACCTTGATGTGATTTTCATCTGATAAAAAAAGTCCCGGAAAGCTCCGGGACTAAGTGCATAAGTGCATAAGTGTATAAGTAGTACTTATATATAAGGCTAATCCAATAATGAGTACAAGAACCTACTCATCCAGCATTATACTCCTTCCTCCTTAGCTTTACAATTATTCTTTAATGCTTCAAGAAGCACCTCCTGGACGGTGCGCTTCGACTTCATGCGAGTGATAACCAGCTCGTCCACCGTATCCTTAGCAATTATGTGATACAGAAAGACAGGACGCGGATGCCCCGCCTGAGCTTGCCGGGTAGGACCGATGCGCTCAATAATCTGCTGGTATTGCTCCAGGTCCCACCAATGAGAGAAAAAGACCAAGATGTGCCCGCCGTCCTGAAGGTTGAGCCCATGGCCGGCGCTGGCCGGATGCGCGAAAAGCACCGGGATCTTGCCGGCATTCCAGTCTTTTATCGTCCGCGGATTCTTATCAAGTGCCCGTCCCTTCGGGAAGGCCTTGAGAAGTCTCTCCAGGTCAGCCTTCCAATGATACGCCACCAGCACCGGCGCACCGGCAGACTCCTCAATAATTGACCGCAGAGCCTCGATTTTCACGTCGTGAAGCTCCTCCCACGTGGCATCCTCACGGTATAGTGCACCGGAGGCAACCTGAAGGCATTTAACGGTAAGCGCTGCCGCATTAACGGCATCCACCTCGGTGCCATCATCCAGAGCGACATACATGTCACGCTGGAGATGGTCGTACACCTTGCGGGCTCCTTCAGGAAGCTCCACCGGAACCGGAACCTCGATAGGCGAGTCAATCGGGAAATAATCCGCCGCATCGAGCGAGAGACAGACGTCCCGGAGGCGTTCCTGGATGGCCTCCTGAGTCCAGTCTAGTGGCTCATAAGTCACAGCGAAAGGAGACGACCCGCACCGCCTCTGTCGGAAATACTTGCCGGTGAAGGCCCCGAAGGAACGCTCCAGCCGAGCCCCCCGGTCAAGAAACCAGCACTGCCCCCATAAGTCAAGAAGCCCATTAGCGGCGGGTGTGCCGGTTAACTCGATAAAGCGATTCACACCGGCGAAAGCGACGCGGCTGAGCGCTCGCGCCCGAGAACCACCTCCTCCGCCCAGCCGGAAGCCCTTCAGGCGTGTGGACTCATCCGCGACTATCACAGTGAAATTCCATCCGGTACCGAGCTCAGCAATTAACCAGGGTACCGTCTCATAGTTACAAGTGTATACGTCAGCATCCGCCTGCAAAGCTGAGCGACGTCGCGCCGGTGTGCCCGTTACGACTGATACGCGAAGGTCGAAGCCCCATTTCACGACCTCATCAGGCCAGGTGCTGGAAGCCACCCGGAGAGGCGCAAGAACCAGGGCTCGAACCGGTTCGCCCATGGCCTTCAGATACTCAAGAGCGGCGAGAGTGCTGGAAGTCTTACCCATACCCATGGAAACGAAAAGAGCGCACCGAGGATGGGCTATAATGTGCGAGATAATCAGCTTCTGGTACTCTCGCGGAATGAATTTAGACAAGTCTCACCCCCGTACCGTCGACAAGTTTTACCTCAGCCTCGGCGCCAATCTGCAAACCGTAGTCTTGCACATAGTGCACCGCGGAGCTCCACCAGGTGTCAAAGGCTTCAAAGTCGTCGAAAGTCAGCACCATACACCCGCCGACGCGACGCATGACAGCGCCCTCCCTGGCCTGAGATACGCGAAGCTTCTTACCCGGTGCCTTACATTCTATCCACCAGTGGCACCCGGAGTACATCACCAGGAGGTCAGGAGCGCCGACACGTCCCTCCCATGCGCACTTGCGGACAGTTCCACCGGATGCCGCAACGACGCGCTTGATATGCGCAACCAGTCTACCCTCGGGTGTCATACTTATCCTCCTTCTCCAGGTCCAAAAGCACGCGGGCATGCTGCCTTGACAGCCCTACAGCTTCAGCGAAGGCAGTGATGGTAGGATAACGGACGCCCTTGTAAGTAACGCCCAGCCCCCGAGGCTTCAGCTCAACACCTGAAGCAGTGCCCGCATCGATAAGCCGGCGGGCAACCCCATGGCAGCAGTGGAACGCTTCCTGGACAGCCTTAATTGTCGGATACTCCGCGCCGTCGATGATGTACTTCATACGTGGTACGCCAGCCTTAATATCCAGGCACCTATCAACACCCTGAGGGTATCCGTACCGGCGGATAGCGCTCCGGACGGCGGCATAAGTAATGCCCTGCGCGGCAGCTAATTCTACCAGCGTATCATACGTCCGCCCGCGGTATTCAAGACCGCCGCGGACGTACTTCCTGACGGTCACAGCTTCGTCAATCGACATCCCGAGATAGCACACGCGGTAGTACAGGCTGACCGGCTTAATGCCCAGGGCTTTAGCAAGTGCCCGAAGACTCCGGTACTCGACTCCGCGATAACTGACGCGGCGCATCTTCGCATGTCTGAGATATCGCTCCTCCGAAGCGGAAGCAACACGGCGGAGAACCTCCTCCAGCGGAACGCCTCGATACAGCATAGCGTATACTCTGTTATAGGGAAGCCCGTGCTCCTGGCAGTACGCTTTCACAAGTACACCGGATGCTCCGGTGTCTGGGTCGGTAATTGTTATCTTAGTCATAAGACACCCCTGATAAAAAATCGAGCTTATTGACAGGAATTTTCAGCTCCATGGCTAACTGTAACTTAGTGTGGTAATGCACTCCCTTATACCATACGCCTAACTTACCGCGAGAAGGCCGTAGCGCCTTCTCAACCGGGTCATGCCTGGCCAGTCGGTTGTACACCGTGAGCGGATTAACGCCGAAAGCCTTAGCCGCTTCGCGAATGCTCGGGTACTCAATGCCATCAACAATAAGAACATGCGCCCGCCGTGTACCCTTAACACGATGCCCTGAGGCATTACTGCGACCGACAGGCTCGGTGAGAGAGCGCTCCAGTGTCCAGCCCCTTATCTCGAACCGCTGACGAAAGCAATCCACGTCGATGCCCCAGTGCCGGCACATGTCTGCGGTGGTCGCGAATCGCGCACCGGTGTGGTCCTGGGAAGGAGTATGATGCAAATTACCACGGGTGAGAGCCACCTCAGGAGAGCACCCGCAGGCCAGCCTCTGATACACAGTACAGAGCTTCAGACCGCGAGCCTCTGCGGCTGCTTTAATGGATGGATATACGACCCCGGTGTCCGGGTCGGTTATTTGAATATTTCTCATTACTTAATCCTTCTTATAACGATATGCCTCAAAGCCGGCGGCAGAAAGCGGAAGCCCCGGAGCCCATTCCGGAGCGGTGGCCATTATGCGAGAGAGCTCGGCAGCAGAGAAGCGCGGATCGTCCGGTACTTCAGTGATAAGCTCGTCGTGAACTGAGAGCACTACCGCATATCCGGCCTCCTCAACGGCAGGCAGGGATGATGCCAGGATGTCCCGGGCGGTGGCCTGAGTGATGTTTTCCACGATCTTCCCGGCATAAGTGCCGATATAGTCCCATCTCCTGGTCGCTTGTATCTGGCCGTAATATTCAAAGCAGTTCCTTCCTGAAGTAGCACGTGCCGCCGGATAACACAGGGGACGCCCCGACGGAAGTCTCACAACCAGGTAGGAGCCTGAACGGAAGAATCGGACACGCCCTGCCGGAATGCTGGTAGCACCGACACCGCGAAGCAGTGCGCCGGCCGCGTCTGCTGCCGATGCCCAGAAGCGTGAAATGGCAGGATGCGCACGACGCCACAGCGTCTTTACCGCTTCGCAGGCAGTCCACGCCTTCACGGACAGATCTCCCAGCTCAGCACGACCGGAAGCATCTGATGCGACCTTCCACACGTCGTCCGGGCATGACGCCCTGACATGCTCCGCCATCTCATCCAGGTCAACGCCGTAGCCACGGGCAAAGGTTACGAAGGCACCGACCCCGCCCTGGTACCCCATAGCCAGCTCCAGAACCTTGCCGATCTGCCTCTGCTTCTTAGTCACCTCCTCCGGCCGGATGCCGAAGGTTCGCGCATAAGCGACCTTATACAGATCCGGACCCTTGCCGGCATCGTACAGCCGGAAAGCCTCGAGCTTCCACTCCTCTCCGGCAAGCCACGACAACACGCGACCCTCGATATTAGACAAGTCAGCTACTACCAGCTTCCGCCCCTTCGGAGCACATATAGCCGCGCGAAGGCAGTTAGACACCAGGGCAGTGACGTTGTCGTACAATACGGAAGCCAGTCCCGACTTCAGCGCTGATACCCCTTCCTCAACCTCCGCCGGAGTCATGGTCCCGCGTGGCAAGTTCTGAGGCTGGAAGATGCGCCCTGTCCACCTTCCGGTGCGGAGCGCACCCATGAACTGGAGACACCCGCGAAGGCGACCGTCACGCCCGCACGAGTTCTGCAGTGCCTCGAATTTTTTCACACTCGCCTTAGATACAGCCAGCCTTGTGGCTATGAGTTCACGCGCCTCCTCGGGGAGAGCCGGGTCATCAAGGCGAGCCTGCAATGTAGAAGCCTGCATGTCGGGCAGGGTGTACCCGTATTCGGTAAGCATGAAGCTGATCAGCGCATCCAACTGCCCGGCGGTGGCTACCGCTCCTCTAGTGATGCGGGAGATGGTAGCATCGGCGTCAAGCTTAGCCTGAGCGCATGCGGCTACCGCGGCCTGAACCAGCTCACGGTCGATATACATCCCGCGGTCATTGATAATCTGGTCCACAGTCCACTCGCGCCATACCTGAGCCGAAGGAAGCAGATGTGCAGGCAGAGCCCGCACCGCCGCACGCATTGACTCAACGTCAAGTCTGCAATAATTCACAAACCGCGCCCAGTCATCAGGACGGTCCTTACCGGTAATGACGGAGCCGTCTGCCTGAGGCCGGCAAAAAAGACGGATCAGGCGCTTCCCGTCCGCATCCTTCGACTTATCAGCCGGAAGATGACAGACAGCACAGAGGTCAAGAAGTGCACACGGCAGAGAGAGAGATGCCGCCATTATCATCGAGTCTCTCCAGCGAGCAGGGTCGCCGACATGCGGCAGGTAACGCCTCAGGATAGTCCGGTCAAAATTAGAATTATGGGCGGTGATAAGCTCACGCGGATCGGCCAGGTGGTGGAGGAGCTCCACAGGCCACGGCGCTCCGGAGGTGGCATCGTACACCAGGGCGGGCGCGTCATCGAAAGCGTAGGCGCAAAGCAGAATGCGGGCGTCTTCTGAATACTTATACACGCCCGTGTCCACCGGAATCGTAGAAAAGGTCTCTAGGTCGAGCCAAACCATTATTTTTATCCTCAAAAAAAGGGCGGGGAGCTCCCGCCCAAAGCACTACAAAAGAAGAAAACGATTAGAAAGGTACATCACCACCGGTACCGCGGTCCCATGGATCAGGTGGAGGAGGGAAGCCGGTACCAGCCTGAGCCGGTTCCTGACCATATCCGCCGGATGATGAAGGCGCGGAAGTGGCATAAGTCTGAGAGGCGCTGGCCTCAGCACTACAGTCTGGGTAGTCTGACTCCGCCGGCTTAGCGACTCCGGATAACGGGTCGGCATAGGCGCAGAACTGCACGCTAACCAGTCCGGCCGCGATGCCGGTCTTAACGACAGCCCCCTGCGGGTTCTTTACCGCGTATGCGTAGACGTCCACGAAGCCGTTAACCTTATAACCGGCGACAAACTTCTCACGAATCTGGCGAGGGTCAGTAATGAGCACACGCGGATTAGCGTCACGAAGCTCGGGAGCGTGCTTAGACTTAGCTGACACATACAGCATACCGGCGTAACCTTCAGGGATGCGCTCCTTCGCGTCTCCGGACTTGAGCGGATTCTTATCCGGGTTCGCGAGAATAGCATCAGCACGGGCGCCCCATTCAGCCACCGCTACTTCGTGAATAGCTGCGCGGATCTGCTGAACACATGGATTATTAGGTTCGAGAAGGAAAGTAGCCTGATACTTCAGGTCGTCACCTCCTACCATAGAAGCGCGGGGCTCATCCAGAGCCGGGAAGGAGAGGCGTGCGCCTCGAATAAATACACGTACATTTTTCTTAGACATTTTATAAAGTTCCTTTTATGTTATTTAGACTCATCAGGGTACTGGTCGGCAGTAGTTCCACCGGTGACCGCTGGACGCGGGTCGGAAGCTTCTACCATCTCAATCTTACCTGGTGACCGAACGACTGAACCACAGAGCTCAGCCCATTGCTCCTCCGTGAAGGAGTGAGCCTTGTACAGCTTGCCGGCGTCTGCCGGAGAGATAAGCTTCTTCTTATACCTGGCATCTGCGGGGATCTTCCATGCTTTTAGCAGCTTATCCACAGCCTTCTCATCCGCCCACTTGCGAATACCTTCACGGCCTTGAACCAGCTTATACCCCGGGACGTCACCACCGGCCATAAGCTCAGCGTGTGCCGCTTCACGGACAGCGTCTGACCACTTAGCGATAAGGTCGAGCTTGCCAAGGATGTCCGAAAGCGCGGAAGCATCCAGGAGGCCGAATTGCTCCAGCGAGCCGTCCTCGTATCCTGCGGCCGAGAGGCAGTGGCGGGCGAGGTGCGGACATTTACCGCGAGCCAGGCACCACCTGCAAGCCTTACGTGAAGGGCAGAAGAGGTCAGCGGATAAAGGAGCACCTGAGGCACCGGCCTGAGCATTGAGCGCACGGTTACCGGAAGCGCGTACGCGTTCCATGATGCCCGCCAGCTCCTCCAGGGAGACCGACCAGTCACTTATATGGTTAAGACGCGGCTGGATGATGTGCAGATGCACACGCTGGAAGTCAGCGAGCCACCCGTAGGCATCCAGCGCCGCCTGAGCGTAGATAGAAAGCTGAAGATTATTTTCAGCATCAACCTTTTCGCCGATGCCGAATTTTAGGTCGCAGATATGAAGCTCGTCATCACCCAGGATAATCGCGTCAGCAGTTCCGTGGGCGCCCACCTCTCCGGTAATGCCTCCGATATCGATCTCGCACTCTACCCGGAGCTCGCCAGGAATTGAGCGGACATAATCGACATAGACAGACACCGGTGCAATAAGGTCATCAAGATTAACGCCACAGTTCGCGAAGATCTGCACGTCCTGGTCAGGGATGTCATCGACGGTATGGCCAGTGAGAAGGAGCTCCGCAAGACGGTGCGCACAGGTACCCTCCTCAGCATAGGATGATGATGGGTTAGGCATGTCAGCAGTCAGAGCCACGGAGCCGGGGCAGTTAACCCAGCGTGCGGCCGCTGAAGGTGACAGCAGAGCATGAGTAGCACCAGGCATTACTTCACCCCCTTGGAATTAAACAGAGACACAAGCGCACCGTATTCAGTCTGAGGCAGGTCGCGAAGGGTACCAACGCCGTGCGCATGCAGAAAATTCACGATATCAGAGGTCAGTCCCGCTTCTCCGGCACGGATGCACATCGAACGCATGCCTTCAAGTGTATCAGGAACGACAGCGCCGGAAACAGGAGCAGGTGAAGTAAGTGGTGAAGTAAGTGGTGAAGGAGCAGGTGCAGGAGCAGGTGCAGGTGCAGGAGCAGGTGCAGGTGCAGGTGCAGGAGCCGGAGCAGGAGCAGGAGCAGGAGCAGGAGCCTGAGGCTCGTCGATAATGGCCACACTGGCAGTTAAGCCATCGGCGTGAGCAACTGCGGCAGCTTCCTCTGCTGGTGATGCCGGTCCGTATACTGAAGGCTGGCATGATGCCTGAGTAGCACGTACATCTGCGGAAGGCAGAGCCGAAAGAGATGAGCAACCGACAGCCGCGATAAATTCGCGCATAACTTCAGTCAGAGCCTTGACCGCGGCAGTGTTGTCCGCCAGTTCTTTTTCAATAGTCATATTTAACTTCCTAAATTTTTTCTTTATTGTCTGAAAGCCTCAGACGGGCATTACATATACTCGTAAACTTCCTCAATCCAGTCGAGATCGTACCAGCCGACCCAGGCAAAAACCTGATCCAGATAGCAGTCGGTAAAACGACCGGCATCAGCAACTACAAAGACCGGCCGGCTGGAATCGTCATCGATGAACCCGACACCCAGAGAGACGTCCATATAAGAAGCGACAGGGCCGTCCTGGTCGAGAGAATAAGCTTCAACGGCGTCGTCTAGGGACTCGTAAGCCTGGTATAAATTGCCGCCGTTATCACGTAAGTAGTACATAGCAACCTCCTGATGGAATTACTTACCCGCCTTGACTTCGTCAAGAAGGGCACGGAAATGAGAAGCGGCCGCGGATGACTTCCTGAGGCACTGGAAGTACTCGCCGGCAGCGCCACCGCGAGGTGCATCGTTACCGAAAGAAATGCGGACGCCAGCAGTCTGAAGAACCTTCAGGACATGACGGCCTTCGACATTAGAGAGCAGAGATATATGACGGCCACTAATGGACCAACCGTTATTGACACGAATCTTCTCACCTTCAAAGAAGGCAACGAGGAGAGAAAGGATACAAGGATAATCTGCCCATTTGGACATCTTAGGAAAAGCGGCATCAATTCGATGCTGAGCGGCTGTAGAGTTAACTTTAGTGTTCATTTTTTACCTCGCGGAAGTTCGGAAAATCGGTAACCTTGCCGGGACAATGTGCCCGGTTCAGATATAATCTTAACTCAATTTAGACAAATATCAAGGTAAATTTTTGACCTTTTTACTTTTTGTGAAGTCCGCTACAAAAAATTAAAAAGTTCGCCACCGGGGCCCTGAATAGAGTATCCTTATACGTAGTGTTGCAAAAAAGCAACACCTAAAAAAGAGGTAAAAAGATAATGATAGATAAAGAACCAAGGCCGGCGGAGCTGGTTGCTCAGCTCAAGGCCAGAGGCCTCAGCAGCAGAAAAATAGCCAGGCTCATGGGCGTGAATCCGAGCACAATATGCCGGATACAGACAGGAAAAGGCATTCGCCTGGAGACTTATCTTAAACTGGTATGTGTCGGAGGCGCACATGGATTGTAGAACAGTATACGGCGCACTGCCTAGCGAATGGGCTCAGCTCGCATGCCACGAAACTCTCACAGCGTGGGCGCTTCCGGTAGTAGCCAACCCGGACCTGAAAATCAGCGCAAGATCCAGCATTAAGCAACCAGGCAAGCTTCCGAGCGTTAAGAACCGCGTCGGGGAAGTCTCCGGCATTAAGGACTGGCCTAATGCACCGAAAACCACCTGGGATCAGCTTATGAACTGGAGCAAGGATTCAGACCTGGGCTTCTGCGTGCGCACCGGTCACGACGGTATTGTCGCCATCGACTGCGATGTCGAAGACCAGCAGACTGCAGACAGCATCCGCGACATGCTGGTTACCATGTGCCACATCAGACCGGACGACCTGAGCATCAGACAGAGAGGAAACTCCCGATGGGCGACACTCCTCCAGACCGATAACACGGAACCGCGCGAGAAGCGCATCATCATGCTTCCCGCTTCGCCTGAAGGAAAGCAGCAGGCCGTTGAGGTGCTGGGCACAGGTCAGCAACTGGTGTGCGCCGGAACTCATCCGAGCGGTACAAGGTATGCCTGGAGCCGTGGCATCAACCCCGTCAGCGTTAAGGATGCCGACCTCACCGCGTTCCTGGAGTACCTTGCCGCCATGTATGCGGAATGTCAGGTCAGCGTTAAGCCTACCGCAAGAACCAGGGGCGAGACCTTCGCGGCTCAGGACAGGCTGGCAGACTGGCTATACGCTAAGGGCGTTGTGCGCAAGGTAGGCAAAGAGGGCGAGCTTTTTATCCGGTGTCCCTGGGAAGCCGAGCACACGGCAAGCAGCGGCGAGATGGAGACCGTATACTTCCCGATAGGCTCCAACGGATACACCCAGGGAGGGTTCAGGTGCCTTCACGCGCACTGCGCACACCGTGGCCTTCCTGACTTCATGCGCTGGGCGAGGTCATGCGGCTATACCGACACCCAGCCTCAGGAATACCCCGATGAGACACCGGCCAACGCTCCGGCAGGCACAGAACTGCCTCCTCCGACAACAGCCGAGAAGCTTCAGCAGTACGTAAGCGAACGCACCGGCTACATAGAGCCATGCGCCACCTCCGTGTACCTTGCACTCAGCGACCCGCTGATCTGCGGCAGAGAACTGGCATATGATACCTTCAGAGGGCACATAGTGACGAGAAAGACCGGTGCGGTAGACTGGAAGCAATGCACCGAAGACGTTAACCTGGCACTCCGCATCAAACTGGAGGCGCTCAACTTCAAACCGGGAAGGATATCCAAGGAGCTCATAGGTGATGCCGTGCGACTAATCGCTAACGGCAACCGCGTGGACACCATGCGTGAATACCTGGAGCGCACACTTCCTGAATGGGATGGAGTACCGAGAGCTGAGCGCTTCCTGGCTACTTACTGCGGAGCAGAAGACTCTGCATACACCCGGGCAGTCGGCCGGTACTTCTGGGGACTGTTGTGGCGACGCGCATCAAGCCCCGAACCGATAAAGGCCGATATCTCCCTGGTGCTCATAGGTGCCCAGGGCGCAAATAAGACCCGATTTATTAAGGAGCTGACTCCGTTCCCGGATACTCACACCGAGCTTAATTTCAATCTGAGCGCCAGCGAACTGGCCATGCGTATGGGCGGGCGTATCCTGGCGGAGTTCCCTGAAATGGTCGGCTTCGGGAAGCGGAAGCTGGAGGAGATAAAGGCCTTCCTGACACTGGATGCCGACACGTACAGACCTCTGTACTCAAGTGACCAGCGCACCGTGACGCGCAGATGCCTCTTTATAATGACCACAAATAACACGGCCTTCCTGAGCGACCGCACCGGTAACCGCAGATATGCGCCCGTAGAGGTGGGGATGTTCAGCGCGGATGCCATCCGCGGGGATGTCATGCAGCTATGGGCTGAGGGTAGAGAGATTTATAACCGGCTGGGCGGGCTGAAGCTTCACCAGGACGTTGAAGCGGTCACCGACACCCTTAATGACAGATATGTGCTTCCGGACTCCTGGGAGACCGCCGTCAGCGAATGGCTCCAGGCTCAGGAGCGCACTGAAGACTGCAACCGCATCGCACTCCAGTCGCGGAACATTCTTAACCTGGCGCTGGGCTTCGACGATAGGTATGTAAAGCGTGAAGATCTGACCCGTCTGAGCGAACTTATGCAGAGCCTTGGATATGTCTACCGCACTGCCAGGACTCCGTCGAGAGACGGTAAACCGACCAAAGTTTGGGTTAAAAAATAGCGTTTTTTATGTCACTTGTAACTTTTACAGGTTACACCGAAACGGATTAGTTTTTAAATGACCGACGTGTAATAATTAAGCATGTCGGTCATTTTTTGCGCAAAAACTGTAACCTTTACGCTAAAGGTTACGCAAAAGTTACACAAAGGTTACATCTCGCGAGCCCTTGAAAAATAAGGGCTTGTGATACTTTGTTACCTTTGTTACCTTTATATTTATTAATAAAGTAAAATAATTAATAATTAATATGTATATATGTATATATATAAGTAGGGGAAGAGATACAAACGCAAAGGTAACAGGTTACTCAGGTTACAATTCGCTTTTTAGGCCGGAAAAAACAGCCCCGACATAGCGCTAAAATTTCAGGAATGCCTTCAGACGGCAGACGGCCGTTTAGGCTATAATGACAGCATGGAAGCCTGACAGAGGAGGAACGGAAAAATGGAAAAGCTGACAGCCTGGATATCTGAGAACATTCCGGTCGTAGCCGGAGCGGTATTTGCATTTTTGATCTCAATTCTGACCAACCGCCGGGGCGGCATCATTGACCGCCTGACCGGTGCGGTGTTATGCTCGCTGTTAAGCACCGGGATTTTCTATGGCCTCACGGCCGTTATACCGGCATGTCCGGCAGAGGCGGCGGTGGCGATCGGCTCCTTCGTGGGCTTTTACGGCGTGGATGAAGTGAAGCGCCTGGTCATGGACCGCATCAAGTACGTTTTAACCCCTAACAAGAAGGCCGAAGATGATAACAAAGATCAGCAATGACGGCGTGGACCGTATCGTTCAGCGTGAAGACTTATGTCTCACCGCCTACTTATGTCAGGCCGGCGTGTGGACAATCGGCATCGGACACACTTCAGGAGTGAAGCCTGGGATGCGCATATCCCGCGACACCGCCTTCGCCTACCTGCACCAAGACCTGGAACCTATCTACCGCGAGCTTATTGCGACTCAGGAAGCCGGAGCCCGCATGACCCAGCGGCAGTTTGATGCCCTGGCATCATTCATAATGCCGATAGGAGTCACGGCCTACCGTTCCAGCACCCTGAGGAAGAGACTCATCAAGAACGCCCCGGCGAGTGAAATCGCTGAGCAGATGCGTCGCTGGGTGTATTACACCGACCGGAGAACCGGAGCGAAGGAGAAAAGTCAGGGACTTATCAACAGACGTGAGTCTGAGGTCGCTCAGTATCAGGAGAAAGCATGAAAGTCACCGAGCTGGATATAGATCAAATAATCCCATACGTGAATAATCCGCGGGACAACACAGCCGCCATTGACGCGGTGGCTTCCAGTATCCGGGAGTTCGGCTTCAACGTTCCGCTGGTACTGGACCGTGAGCGCGTGATAGTTACAGGTCACACCCGCCTGGCTGCCGCCAGGAAGCTGGGACTCAAGAAGGTGCCCTGCATAATTGCCGAGCATCTTACTGATGCCCAGGCTAAGGCGTTCCGCCTGGCAGATAATCGCGTGTCTGAGCTGGCCACGTGGGATAAGGAGCTCCTTGACCTTGAACTTCGTGCCCTCGACGAGCTAGATTTTGACATGACCGACTTCGGTTTTGAGGAACTCGAAAAAGAATTAGGAGACCAGAACCAGAACCAGGAGGTCGCGGAAGACACTCCTCCTGAACCGGATGAGGAAAGCGAGCCGATGACATCACCGGGAGACGTGTACGACCTCGACGGCCACCGCCTGATGTGTGGAGACAGCACCGACCCCGAATCAGTTCGCCGACTCACCGAAGATCGACCCGTTGACCTGGTATTCACTGACCCGCCGTACGGCATGAAAAAAGAGGCGGACGGTGTTCTTAACGATAACCTGAATTTTAACAAGCTTCTGGAGTTTAACCGGAAGTGGATACCGCTCAGCCTGGATGCCCTCAAAAGTAACGGAAGCTGGTACTGCTGGGGAATTGATGAACCTCTCATGGACATCTACGCCAACATCATCCGGCCGATGATAGCCGAGGAGCGTGTCACCTTCCGCAACCTCATCACCTGGGATAAAGGCGTGGCTCAGGGGCAGAATGCCGAGGCCTTCCGGATGTATCCTGTAGCGGATGAGAAATGCCTTTTCATAATCAAAGGCGTGCAGGGCTTCAACACCAACGCCGATAACTATTTTGAGGGATGGGAACCAGTGCGGAATTATCTCCTGGAGTCGCGTCTCGCTATGGGCTGGGACGTGCCGACCATGAAGCGCATCGTCGGCCATTCCGACGTAAGCCGCGATCACTGGACAGGTAAGAGCCAATTTAACCTCCCGACTGCCGAGGTATATAATACACTCAAGACCGAAGCAGAACGGCAGCGCCTTGAGAAAGGCCTAACCAATGACGCATTTAAGCGCGAGTATGATGACATAAAGCGGGAATATCTAGCCATTAAGCAGGCTTATGACGCCGGACGTGCTTACTTCGACAACACGCACGACCTGATGACTAACGTCTGGCACTTCCCGCGCACCTCAGCCGAGGAGCGAGCACTCACCGGTGGCCACGCTACGCCGAAACCCCTGGCATTATGTGCTCGAGCAATTAAGTCGAGTTCCCGAGAAGGTGAGACAGTCCTGGATTTATTCGGGGGCTCGGGTTCGACGCTTATCGCGTGCGACCAGCTTAACCGCCGGTGTTTAACCATGGAACTGGACCCGCGTTACTGCGACGTAATAATTAAGCGCTGGGAATCCCTGACTGGTAAGAAGGCGGTGCGCTTATGACTGAGCAGGAAATAGAGCAGCAATTACAGGACGCGCTGTTCACGCTGGCGATAGGTGCCACCGTGGAAGAGATAGGTCGCGACGAGCAGGGCAACACCAAGATATTCAAGCGAAAGCTACCGCCTAACCTTGACGCCATCAAGTACCTGCGTGAGATAAGAAAGGCACCGCGCCGTGCTAAGCGCTGGAGCCCGCCTGACCTACCAGCACCGGAGGATACTACATGCTGATACCATCCGAGACTAAGAGAGCGAAAAGGCCGTGCGCCCGCCCTGGCTGCCTGAGCTGGGCAACACATGGAAGTTACTGCGAGAAGCATTACCAGGAATGGCAAGCCAAGCGTCAGGAACGCATCAGGAAGGCACGCGACCAGCGTATACAGGAAGCTGATGCCAAGCGTCCGAACGCCAGCCAACGCGGATATAATACCGCCTGGAAGAAGGCACGCCTGGGATACCTCAGTCGTCACCCGATATGTGTCGTCTGCGGAAAGCCTGCGACGGAAGTTGACCACATCATCCCGCACAAGGGAGACCTTAAGTTGTTCTGGGATGTGGAAAACTGGCAGAGCTTATGTCACGAGTGTCACAGTCGCAAGACGTTCCGCGAGGTGTCTGAGTCCTGGAAGACGATGCGAAAGAACAGGAAGCCGGAGAAGCTCGAAGGAATACAGCCCGGTGATGATATGAATATTTTTTATATTAAGTAGGTCACGGCAGGAATTTTGATTAAATTTTATCAACTTTTTTGATATTTTTTAACCACCCCTGGGGGGATCCGCGAAAAAAGGCCCCCCACATACGAC
>Ga0326513_10000484_pt1 | contig 33591 bp, 48 predicted proteins | sample 2_2465_0518_D_FD_203654 | JGI IMG/M metagenome (GOLD analysis project Ga0326513, IMG submission 203654) | Bovine rumen microbial communities from UC Davis, California, United States - 2_2465_0518 | ecosystem: Host-associated > Mammals > Digestive system > Stomach > Rumen | place: USA...
TCATGATGGTTATCTTATATGCCATATTTGGGGAAACAATTCAGGGAAATGTGAGATAAGGGATGTAACTCATAACAACCTTTTAGTTATGACGTTAAGTCAGCCAAGTTCAAATGTTGGAGGCCCGAACAGAGCATGGATTCCTGTATATGCAGGAGTTCAATATCTAGTGTTGAATTCGGCTAAAACATCACAGGCTACATTTTATCCACTTGTGACCAATTAAGTAATGACACCACACTACGCTAAAATTTAAATGAAAGATTTTACTGGAAACAATTTATCTGTATATAAGACAACTACAGGAAACGGAACTTTCACTGCTGCTTGGACAGGAGTAAGAAGTAGTAATATAGATGTTCCAAAGGGAAAATATGTTGCAGTATTCAAATATTCAGTTCCTTTCAATGAGGGAACTTACTACGCAAGAATATTTTGTAATAATACTGAACTTGTTTATGAAACAAAAGTTGCTAATCCTTATTATAACTTGAAAGGAACGTTGACAGGTTTAATAGAAGTATCTAGTGATTCAACTTTCTTTTGTGATATTGGGGTTGCTCAAACTTCAGCAGTTGGGAAACAGGTTTTCTGGGATTTAAGAGTTGTCAAAGTAGGATAATTTAGAGGTAACTTTATAATATATCAGTTACTGACTTTGCATAAATATTATTAATAGAATGAATTTTTAATGAAGAAAGAAGTGAAAGAATGTCAAAGATGAATTATATAAATTTTAGTGTTGATGGACAAAAGTTGAGCTGCGACCAAAGATGCTACTCTTCAACAGGTACTATCAACACACTCTCTTGTAGTTTTAAGTTTAAAACTAATGGTTCAGAAAATACCAGTGGGTGGGATTTACCACACCTTTGGACACAGTTCCATGATAAAAATGGCAATACATATGTCAAGCCAGTTAATGATAACACATGTGCTATTCCATCCGACTGCTTAAAGCAACCAGAATTTAAGATGACTCTATTCGCTACGGACAAGCATGATTACATGGCGTGTACAAAGAGATATACAACAAATGAGATTACATTTAGATTTAATGGTGATGCCAACTTAGACTATGACGATGGAGTTGACCCAGATGAACCTTTACCTTCACATTGGCAGATTCTTGTTGATATAGTTGATGAGTGCGAAAAATAAGGTTAATGGCTTATCGCAAGACTTGTCTGCAATGGGACAAGGCATCAATAGTCTAGGTAATAGAGTCGCAACCAATACTAATGATATTGCAACACTGAACACATTAACTAAAAGCATTAAAGGCACATCAAGTATCTATCGTGGCAAGTATTTAGGTGACACTTACACAGACGAGCAGAAAGCAGCTATTGCTAGTGGTACATTTGACGACTTATTTGTTGGCGACTATTGGACAATCAACGGTGTAAATTGGCGAATTGCCGATTTTGATTATTATTACAATATCGGTGATACAAGCTTTAATAAGCATCATGTAGTTATCGTATCTGACACGACTTTATATAATGCTCAAATGAATTCAACAAACATTACAACAGGATGTTACACAGGCAGTGAAATGTATACTACGAATCTGGATAACGCTAGAACCATGTTTGACAACGCTTTTGGTAGTCAATTTATTCCAACACATAGAGGTATGTATTCAAATGCAGTTAGTGGTAACAATCCTTCAGGGTGGACTTGGCGAGATATGAGGGTCGAGCTTATGAGCGAAGAACAGGTCTATGGTCATTCTATTTGGGGTGTAGGTAGTCAAAATGGGTATGATGCAGGAACACAAAAAACACAGTTTAAGCTATTCGCACTAGACCAAACTAAAATTAATACCAGACAAGCCTATTGGTTAACAAATGTTAGGTCTTCGACTACATTCTCGTGTATAACTTACAGTGGATATCCGGAATATGACGTTGCTTCTATTTCTTATGGAGTTCGTCCGTTCTCATGTTTAGTGGGAGCGTAGCGAACAGGTATTTTAGTAACATATTAGGAGAATAAATATGAAAGTTAAATTTATTGATGGCTTCGAATTTGAAGCTGAACTAAATGGCAACAACATTATTCCATCAGTAGAAGTAGCTGATGATGAATTACAGGACGAAAATTTAGTTGAAGTGTATATTGACGACATTAAGTATGAAAATATGGCATGTTGCAATAATTTTAAAATTGATGGTAAACAACACCTTATTCTTAGACCTTTAACGGAAAGAGAGCTAAAGGATAGAGATATTGAAGCTAAATTAGAGTATCTTGCAATGATGGGAGATGTTGAGCTATGAGCAAATTTGAAAAAATTTTATATTGGTATCGCACAGGCATGTGGGATATTAAGAAAGTTAGAAATGCTGTTTTAAAGAACTGGATTACTGAAGATGAGTTTAAGGAAATTACAGGCATGGACTACTAACACAATTAATTATTAAGAATGAAAGGGAGAATTGAATAAATGAAATTAACTTTAAATTCAATCATGATTGCTGAAGATGTATTGAACAAGCTTGCCGACAAACAAGGACTAAAGGCGAAAACATCTTTCGCATTAGCAATGAATATTAAGGCATTATCAGAACCTATTCATACATTTGAGAATGTAAAAAATGACCTTGTAAGAAAGTATGGAGAAAAAGAAAAAGAAGGAGAAGACACATATATAGTAAATAAAAATTCTAAAAACTTTGGCAAGTTCGTAGAGGAATATAGTAGCCTTATGGAAACTGAAACTGATGTAAAAATCAAGAAAATCAAGATTGACGAACTTGACGACACAGGGCTTTCTCCTAATGAATTTATTGCAATTTCATTCATGATTGAAGAATAATTTTGGAAATAAGAGGACGTGTGTATTGCATGTTCTTTTATTTTATACATCTCATTTTGTAGTATATCACATAGGTAATATGTTATATATTGCATGCTTATATATTTTAGAACAAAGGAGATATTATAATGTTTAAATTTAAAATGACAAATGATACTTACGATAAGTTGAAATGGCTTACTACAAAAGGATTGCCAGCATTTGGTACTTTTGTAAGTGCAGTTGGATTAATCTGGGGTATTCAGAATACTGAAAAGATTACTGCTACAATCTTGGCACTTATCACTATGCTAGGTGGTATGTTAGGAATCTCTACTAACAACTACAATAAGGATTTCAATAATGACGAATTTATTCCTCAGTTAGAAAAGGAAATGGCTGACAAGGATGAAGAAGAACTTCTTGAAGAAGAAGGTGACGTGGAAGATAGCGAAGAAGTAGCAAATATGGACAATCATGTTGACCTTGATGAAATTCCACAGGAAGAAAAGAAAGAAATGTTTGAAGGGGAGTAGACCTAAGTCTACTCTTTTCTATTGATTATTGGTTGTTTATTGTTGAATTATATTGCATTTTAGTTTCATTAAGAAACTTGTGTAAATATTGATTGTATTATACTGATGTGCAAGGGGCGAATACACATCTTAAAAAATAAAAAAATGTTCATGAATGACTGGTTAGAATAAATTTAATAAATGGGAGTTTGTTTGAAAAATGATAGATTTACTAAGACTAGCAAAAGGGATTCATTATGTCAATAATTTTTGGGTATTTTTAGCACCTTTATTTCTCATGTTGATTGATGTTATCACAGGATTTACTAAGGCATGGGTAACTAAGACAGTTAAAAGTTCTAAAATGCGAGATGGTATCGCTAAAAAGATTGGTGAATTTCTATTGATTGTAGCTATGGCAGTTGTTGTATATGCAGTGATGCTACCAAAAGAGATTACCTATGGTACATCCGTATATATTCTTTTCATGGAAGGAGTGTCTATCCTTGAGAATATTGATTTGATGGGAGTAAATATTCCTTTGCCTATCAAGAAAAAGATTAACAATTTTCATAGCTCTCTTACAAGTGGTGATGAAGAGCAAATTCAGAAGAGCATAGATGAATTACAGAAAATGCTTGATAAGGCTAAGAAATTGAAAGGAGATGAAGATAATGGCAAATAATGGAAGTTATTTGTTTAATGGTGGGAAACGAACTGCGTATTGTCCTACATTGGAAGTTTACGCTAAGGCTCACGGACAGTTTATCGACAAGAAACATGGTAAAAAAGGTGACGTAGCCTTAATGGACTTTGGCAAGAATAGAGCGTCTCACACAGGAATTGTCGAATCCAAAAACGAAGACGGAACATACACAATTATCGAAGGCAATACAGCCCTTTCAAACAATGATAATGGTGGTAAGGTAATGAGACGAGTAAGAGCCACAAAGCATATCCGTGGTTTCTATCGTCCTAAATATGACAATCTAATCACTGCGAGCATGGTTGTTTCAAAAGCAAAAGCACAAGTCGGTACAAAAGAAAGTCCAGCTGGCTCAAATAAGGTAAAATACAATACATGGTTCTACGGTAAAGAAGTAAGAGGAAGTGGCTATCCTTGGTGCATGGCATTCGTATCATGGGTGTTCTGGCATGTGGAAGTACAGGCTAAAGCTGCTGCACCTAAGCCAACTGCTACTGCAAAAAAGGTAAGCACAAGCAAGCCAGCAAGCAAACCAGCCAAAGCAAAAGTAAATGTGGCTAAAAAGGCTGCTCCTAAACCAAAAGGGTCAAGTGTTGTAAAAGAGTACCAACATGCGTTTAATGTGTCTTACAAGCCAAAAACTAAGCTTGTAGAGGACGGTATTCGTGGAGAAAAGACTGTTTCTTCTTTCGGAACTGTCAAGCTAAAAAGATTCATGATTGGCAAGAAGACTATGGTTAAGTTTGTACAGAAGAGAGTAGGGGCTGACGTAGATGGTGTCTACGGAAAGAATACAAAGGCTAAGGTTGCTGCGTTCCAGAGAAAGCATGGATTGGTTGATGACGGAGTAGTAGGAAGAAATACATTGCTGAAAATGGTAAAATAATATATGATTTAATATTGTATATTATCGAACTGATATTTACTCAAACTAAAAGGGGTATAACTTATGATTTATTTCATAGGCTATACCCCTTCTTTTTTTGCTTTTATTGTTTGCTGATTCTACTATAACTTTATATGCTTAATGGTCTAATATTACTATTCTAAAAATACACTTAGGATTCTGCCACCATTAAACCATTAATGATTGCATGAGCCACTTGATTAGGAGTCATCTCATATTCTCTATTGAAGATAGGAATGATTCTATTCTTCATTTCACCATTCATCAAGTTGTCAAAATCTTCCTTGTCGGTTTTAAATCTTCTAAGAACCTCAGTTTCATCATCTCTTGTGGTCAATAATTTGTGCAACCTATATGATGAACCAACCATGATATAAAAGATACGGATTAAATCATTAGGAATCCTCTTGTCCTTGATTAGAGATTTGACTCCCTCTGGTGATAAGACTACCACCTTGTCTCCATCTCCAAGTAGGCTATCCAAGTGAGTTCCATAATGCCACCCTCTAAAGGTAGCAGTTTCAACAAATAATCCTTTCTTTTCGTCATTGATAAACTCTTCGTCCGACATGAAATTATAGTCCTTAGCATTTACTTCTCCTTCTCTCATAGGTCGAGTAGTACATGTAATAACTCTATTCAATCCTAATTTTTCAAGTTCCATAGCAGTGGTTGTCTTTCCACATCCACTCTCACCAATCAAAACATAAATCATAATTTTCTTCCTTTCCTATTGACATGTCTATGCTTTTCTATAGACAGTTTTCCTATGCAACCCAGAACATTTACATCTTCTGCTTCCCACAAAAATATCTACTGTTCTATTTCTTCCTACCCTATCGACAACTGTATATGTCTTTTTACCAATCTTGATTTTAGTACCAAACTTAACTCCGTTCATGGCAACGTGACCGTTTCTTAGTCTTGCCCCAGAAGCTGAACGGTGTGTTCCTCTAGGGGAGTTGCATCCAGCACAGTAATAAGTGATTCTCCATTTGCCGATATTTTTCCATTTGTTTGTTTTTGGTTTGATTGTTTTTGATACATTCGCTACCCCAAAATTAACAAGTGATTTTGAAGTAGATACTACACCAGCAACTGGTTTTAATTCTATTTTCTTGATATCCTGTTTGCATTTTAACTGGTGTCTTATTTCTCTTTCTCTTCTCTCATGGGCTTTCATATGGCTTATATTAATTGCCACTGATAAGATAATAGTTGCTAGTAAGATAGCAAGCATAAAGTTTTTGTAAAAGTCTGATTTATTTTTTCTCATAAAGATTTCTTCTCCTATCCTATATAAGTCACCTTCTATAACCCTTTAATGATAGAGATACAGTCATAACAGATTACGTGGGCTTGATTTTCTTCGTCAAAGAATGTCCTAAAATCGTCATATGGCTTACCACAAATATCGCACCTTTCCTTGAAGTGATTCTTCTTCAATTTAGGTGGCTCTTTTTTCTTTTTCTTGTCCTGTTCTATCTCTTTCTTTGTTCTTCTTTTTCTTTTGGGTTTGGATTCTTTTTCATCTTGTCCTTCGACAGAGGTGACTTCTTTTTTCTTTCTCCCCATACTCTAATCCTCTTATTCTATTGTATATTTAATTTTAATAATATATTTATTTACAAATATAAGCCATTGAATTATCAATAGGACATTGTATAAGTCGTAATGCTTTAAAATCCATGATAATTCAATGGTATGAGACGGTTTAATACATGAGAGGTTCAGTTGGTGGTGTCTACCAAAAAGACCTCTCAGAATGGCAAATTTTAACGTTTAAGCCATATTCTGCATGTATCATATTCAATTTTAATAAACACTAATCTTCCGATTCATCTATAGTCTTTAAGAAGTTGCCATCATCATCAACGAACATGCCATACTGGATAAACATTAATTCTGCAATTGGTTCTTTTTTCCTAAGTATTCTAGGCATGTCGGAATCATTCTTTAATTCAACAACTATTTCATCTGCAAATGAATCTACTACCGTAACTGGAAGTGGCATATGCAAGTTCTTTAGTCTCATGAGTTCTTCATTTGAGAAAAGAAGAGCACCTACCTGTGAATCTTCCATGTCAATTCTCACGCCTGTATAAACATAGATTGTTCCTTTAGGCTTGATTGTAAAGTTCCTAGGAGAGTAGATTGTATATGTAGGCTTTCCTACTTCCATTCTAGGAGCAATCGAGTTTTGTCTAAGCAATGATACTTTCACTTTTATTATTCACCTTCTTTCAATACTATATCATTATAGTGGAATGTTTTCTTAATGTCAATAACTCTTTGATTTGATGAACCTCTATTTTTTAGATTCATGTTCTTTAGTGACTCAATAAACTGTCCATCTACTAGATAGTCAATCTTAGTCATTTCTTTTGGGTGTTTCATTCTTCTTAACAAGTCCTCAAACTTATATCCTGTCCACACCCAAATCTTTTTCTTGTCACCATACTTTTCCTTTACTCTATTAATCAGCTCAAATAGGGTATCAACATTGTATAATTCAAATGGTTCTCCACCTAGGAATGAGATATGATTTACATAGTCATAATCCAACGAATCAATAATCTTTTCAATAATTTCCTCATTGAACTCTTTACCATTGTTCTTATCCCAGATAGAGCTATTGAAACAGCCTTTGCAATGGAAGTGGCACCCTGTGAAGAACACAGAGGTACCAACCCCATCACCATTTGAAATGCAATAATATTTTATCTTGGCATATCTACTCACTTATTTCACTTCCTTAATCACACATTTCTTCATCATCAAGATGATATCTTCTATTCTTGATGTCCGAAGCTCGACCCTCGGAGAATGGATTTGTACTTATATAACCACATACTCTTAGTGCAATATCCATCTTGTCGAAGTCATCATTTCCACATTGAGGACAATGGAATTTCAAGTCATCTCCCATTGAAATATCAGTACAGCCACATACTCTACAATAAGATGTAGTCGTGTTTAGTTCAGCATACATGATGTTGTTGGAAATGAATTTGATTACTTCCAATACTGCGTCAATATTCTTTGTCATGTTAGGTGTTTCTCCATATGAGATAGTTCCACCTAGAGACAGTTCTTGGAACTCACTTTCTACTTTGAGCTTTTCAAAAATAGACATTTTTTCTCTTACATCCATATGATAAGAGTTTGTGATATAATTCTTGTCTGTAATATCCTTGACTACACCGAATCTCTTCTTAAGGCATTTAACAAATTTTGTTACTGTATTTTCAATCGGAGTTCCATAAACTGAATATCCAATGTTTTCAGCTTTCTTCCATTTGTTACATGCTTCATTTAATTTTCTCATTACGGATAAGCCAAATTCTTTTCCTTTACCATAATGGTGGCTCATGCCTGTCATATATTTGACAGTTTCATATAATCCAGCATATCCTAGTGAGATAGAAGAATAATCGTTGAACAATAGTTTGTCAATAGTTTCTCCTTCTTTTAGTCTTGCTAATGCTCCATGCTGCCATAGGATAGGTGCTACGTCAGATTTTACACCTAATAAACGCTTATGACGTACCTGTAATGCTCTATGGCATAGTTCAAGTCTTTCGTCAAGCAATTTCCAGAATACATCAAAATCACCATGCGATGATAACGCTACATCTGGAAGATTGATTGTAACCACTCCCTGATTAAATCTTCCCCAGAACTTAGGTTTTCCGTTTTCATAATATGGTTGCAAGAAACTTCTGCATCCCATACAACCGAATACGTTTCCTTCTTTAAGTTCTCTCATTTTCTTTGCTGAAATATAATCTGGTACCAATCTTTTCGCAGTACATTCAGCTGCAAGTCTAGTCAATTCCCAATATTTAGAACCTTCATGGTCATTGTCTTCATCAAGTACATATAATAGTTTAGGGAATGCAACTGTTACAGGATGACCTTGAGGATTCTTGATTCCTTCAATTCTCTGTTTAAGAATCTCTGAAATACATTTAACCATGTCTTCTCTTTCTTGCCCTTCCACTTCGTCAATATACATAAAGATTGAAATAAAAGGAGCCTGTCCATTAGTAGTGTTCAATGTATTTAGTTGATATTGAATTGTCTGAACACTGTCTCTAATTTCCTTTGCTACTTCTTTTTCGATAGCTTCATTAAGCTCTTTGTCTTCCATGTTAGGGAAGTATTCCTTGAATCTCTTTGTGATTGATTTTCTTGATTCATTTACAAAAGGAACAAGGTGAGCTAAGTTGATTGTAGCACCACCGTAGCTTGAGCTTGTAACCCCAGCAACAACCTGTGTGGCGATTGTACATGCAGTTCTAAATGAATGAGGTTTTTCAATGAGCTTACCATTGATTACGGTACCATTCTGTAACATGTCTTCAAGGTTGATTAGCTCACAGTTATGTAATGGCATTACAGGAGAGTAATCCATATCGTGAAGATGAATCAATCCATTCTTGTGAGCCTCAAGGATATCCTTTGGATAATATTCACTTGCAAGGGTCTTACATGTCTCCCCAGCAATATAGTCTCTCATGGTATTTACAACTCTTGCATCCTTGTTTGAGTTTTCCTTGTAGAGTTCATCACTTGCTGAAGAGTTCACCAATCCAAAGATTGTTTCGTTCCTTTCCTTTGTTTTTCTATCCATTTCTCTAAGATAACGATATCGGATATATGCTCTTGCTACGTCTACCATACCAAACTGAAGTAATGTCTCTTCAACAATATCTTGAATATTCTCTACTGTGATTTCTTTCAGTTCTTTTTGAAGAATCTTATTCGTTACCCCACTTGCTACTGCATTTGCTAACAGTTCATCTTTATTTCCTACTTCATCCATTGCTTTCTGCACTGCAATACGGATTTTGTTGCAGTCAAATTCAACTGCTTCTAAACTTCTCTTAATTACTTTCAAATAATATTCTACCTCTCTTTCTTGATTTTATATATCCTCAAAACAGCGAGCTTGTGACAACTATAATGGTTAGTAAACTAAATCATCATCATAGTAGTCACAATCAAAGTCACTCTCTTCATAACCAAAAATAATACCATCATTGATTTTGTGTGACATTTTTCTCGTGTCTAATGAGCTGCATTTGTTCTCGAACTTTGACTGTTTACTTCTTTCGTGTCTTAGTTCCTTGCTGATTTTCTGCATTACTCTTTTCTTGATAAAGGCATTCAAGCCCCCATCTTTTTCGGAATCATAGTCATGAATAGCTTCCATGAATCCAATTTTTGCAACTGTTTCAAAATCTTCTCTTAAGTGTTTGGGTACGATTCGACTGATTAAATGAGTGATTTCGTCTTTCTTGGACTCATATAATCTACAAATCTGTACTTCTTCGTAATTTGTCATTTCATAATTTCTCCTTTTTAATTAATATTAACTTTATGTCTAAGTTTTCTTAGACTACATATTTATTATATCATCAACATGGAGGCATTGCAAGGGTTTAATGCCTAGTTTTTACATAGAAAATGGGGTCTTATTAAGACCCCTATCTCCTTGAATATTATTGATGGAATTGTTATATAATATCACACATTGACAAAACACATAATAGTATAAAGATTACTGCAAACTCATACAACATATCTCTATCCACCTTCTTATTACTGATTGATTAATTCGCTCATATAAGGAAGTTTTAGAAGTTCATCACATAACACATTCCATTCTTGCATTTTGTGATTTCTTCTCTGCTTGATAATATTCTGAGCATTCTGATAATTCATATCAATCGTTGCTTTCATGTTATACCCATGAGGGAGAAGTTCAAGCATTGCTCTCCAATATTTCTTGTCTTTTGTCTTGTTGAAGTCTTCTCTCAACTTGTTCAATGTATCTAGTACTTTTGAAAATTCCTCTTTGGCATAGTCTACTTCTTCAATTCCCTCGGTACTAAACATATCTTCAGTAAAATGTTTCACATGGATTCTGTGCATTTTTGAACAACTGTTTCTTGTTACTCCTACCTTGTATGTATCAAATTCAGCCCACACAATAGCATTGGTTGTCAAGTCGAACTGAATATGAATCATTCTCATGAACTTAGCATGTTCAGTTCCAGCCTTGCATAGCCTTTTCATCAATCCTAAATCCTTTTCTCCTACATTGTATTTTCTAGGATTTTCTTTATCATATTCACTGTCAATGTGTTTCCAACTGTCCATTGGATTTCGCATTCCTCGGATAGCACCTTCTAATCCGATAACTTCAATATTTTCTACTTTTAACATAAACTAATTCCCTTCTGTATTGTTCAATAGATAAAACATGTTTGTCTTTCTATTGTTTTCTTCTTTGATTCTTACTGCTCTATTTACCGTCTTAACCTCACCAATGTGTATACATTTGTGCTTTGTTCTTGTAATTCCTGTATATAACAGGTTGTTATTTAACATATATGTGTGAGATGAAGATGATAACAGGATTACATACTTTGATGAAGACCCCTGTGATTTATGGATTGTGATTGAATATCCTAAGTCAATACCTTTCATTTCTTCATAGTCATAGATTACAATGCTATTAGGGAACTCAATAATGACTTTCTGATACTTGTCATAAATCTTCTTGATTCGTCCTGTTTCCCCATTGGCAATGAATGTATGTACCTGTGGGTCATCATGGTCTTCTTCAATGGAATTCTCGGAGATGAATCTCGCAGCAGTGTAGTTGTTTACTGTCTGCAATACAATATCCCCTTCATAGAAAGTTTTATCATCAAATGATACTTTATTTTCTCTCTCGTCATTGGCTCTAGGATTTACAATTTTCTGCAATAGATTGTTTATTGCAGTACACCCTAAGTCACCTTTACGGTAAGGTGTAAGAACCATAATATCTTCGGCAAGCTCACCCTTTTCAATAAGACCTTTGTACAATGACAACATGTCATTAAGAATCTTCTCCTTGTCGGTCTTTACGAACATGTAGTCCTTTTCATCACCGAAGATTACCGTCTTGTTGATTTCCGATTCTTTAGGCAAGAACTTCTTCTTGTTACGAATATCGGTAGCAACCTTCATCAATCCACCACTGCTATATCTAAAAATCTTGCTTAGATGGACTGTCTTGAACCTATTTGTGTTGATAATATCATAGAACACATTACCATATCCAACGGAAGGCAACTGAGCATCATCTCCTACGAATACAAGTTTAGGCAAGAACTCTCTCTGACTCAACATTTTACCCAATAACATGTTCATCAATGTTGTATCAATCATTGAACACTCGTCTAGAATAAGAACATCACAATCAAATTTATTGTATGCAATCATCATATGAATTGTACTAGCCTGTCTCATTGTGTAGTTCTGCAATACTTTTGCAGCCTTTCCTGTCGGAGAAGCTAACATGTATTTTACTTTGTTATCTTCAAGCATTTTAACAAGCAATGAAATTGTAGCTGATTTACCAGAACCAGCATTACCGTCAAGAATAACCACATTGTGGTCAATGACTGCCTGTAATAATCCCTTCTGCTCGTCCGTTGCTTCGAAATCACCTAGCTTATTGTATTTGCTCATATCCACTTTATCAAATAGATTGGAATACGTTTTTTTGTTTCCTTCAAGTTCAAGAAGAGAGCTTACAATAAACTTTTCACTGTTATATACTGATTTCAACGTAATATAGATATGGTCTTCATCAACATATAACTTAAGTTCACTATGTTTATCTTTCTTCGATTCTCCTGCAATTTCCTTGAAGTACTTGCAGCATTCTGGTACAAGCTCGTCAGTCTTTGCCTTGCAGTCAACAAGCAACATTTTTGTGGAACCGTCATCCATCATTTCCTTGATTACATGAGAAATGGCAGCTCTACATCTCTGTTTTGAAGTTCTTAAATCAAAGTTAAATTTATCTTTCATTCTCAAGAGAATAGAGTCTGCTTTCTTAAACCCAATACCATCAATTGAACACATAAAGTAGTATGGGTCTTCCTTGATTTTTGATTTGATTATTTCAATATTCTTGTACTTGTCAAAGATTTTCTTTACTGCATTGATTGACAAGGCCCCGTCAAAATATCCGATAACGTCAAAGTATACGGTATTCTCCATAATCTTGTTCTTAATTTTATGCCATTTCTTCTCCTTAATTCCTTTTAACTTTGAAAGGTCTGGTTCTTTTCCGTCCTTTACCATTTCAATGATGTTTGGATAGGCTAGGAACAACGTATCTGCATCCGTATAGTTCAAGATATTCACAAGAAACTTATATGTCTCCTCTTCCGTAGTCGGTTGGTCAACACTGAAATTTGTCATGCTATAAGATAATCCATATTTAGGACTATTCTCAACATCACATTCCAGTGTGTATAGAATGTCTTCACTTAGAACAGGGAAATTGCCCTTTACTGTAACATTTCCATATTTGTTTAATTTTACTTTCTCGCTACATTTTTCTGGTCTCATAGCGACAATGGCAAAATCATCTTTGCGAAAGACATCTCTTTCATAATATGCTTTAAATTTTACACCATTCATTCTAACTCTCCTTTAAGGGCAATTCCCTATAGTTTATTCTTTCTTAGAATCTTCGGTTTCTTTAGATTCTTTAGACTCCTTAACTTCTTTAGCTTTCTTTTCGTTCTCTTCCTTGAGCTTATCAATAATATCCTTTGCTTTCTTCTGCACTACAACCTTGTGTGATTCTTCATTAAGTGCTTTAGCAATCTTCTTTACATCATCAATTTCATGTTCTAGCAACTCAATAAGTCTATTTACCTCTCTCAAGTCTCCCCAATCGGAAAGATATAATTCCTTATCGGTAATCTCATTATAACTTAATTTTAATTTCTTTTCAAGAAGTCTCTTTCCCTTTTTAACAACTTTATTCAATGAGTCAAAATTCAATGAAGATGTGAAGTTTTCTAAGTTTTCTACTTTCAAGTCTCCTTCTTCATCTTCTTCAAAATCTTCTTCATCATCTTCTTCGTCATCGATTTCTTCAGATTCATTAATGTTATCTACTGTATCCTCATATTCTTCATATACTGCGTCCATTACAGTATCATTCATGTAGTTTAAATCGTCCATTTTGCTTCCTCTCTTTCTTGGTACTCCTTTACTCTATGTACCATATCCACTGCCTTATCAAATGACAATAATGTTCCGTCATCCTTGAGGTCTTCATTGAAATAGTATCTTCTTCTCTCCGTACCGAATCGCTCGTTGAATTCAAGCAATTCAATCTGATAGTAGCTCTTCAATCTCTTCCCTTCCTCAACAGGAATGATATGCAATCTTATACCATGACATGTATCACTCTTACCAAACTTGAAAGACATATACCCTTGACAGTTTGGATAGGTAGAAATATAATTCTCGAACGACTGATATGGAAGTTCGAAATCTAACGAAGAAATCCCATATACAATCGCTTCCCTTTCTCTATTGTATTCCCACATATTCACACCACTACTGCTTTCCGAACATTACATATGGGAAATCTACTGTCAACTTGACAAGAAGATAAGGTCTTAAGTTTTCATCCATTCTACTTGTTACATAGCAAATATCACTGTCCATAATTCTTTTAAAAGAGCTGTCATCTGGACATAATTCCTTCAACTTACCAAACTCGTATTTTAATTCATTATCACTAAATGAGACATACCATCTCTCATGAATGAAGGTATGAGGTACGAAGTCCTTTAGTTTCATTAATTTTGTTTCCGTATAAGTTTCTTTTGTTTCCATATTAATCTCTCCTTTTCTTAATAATTAATATTTGTGCTTAAATATAAACAAATGCGTTTAATTCACACTATCCAACCAATAAATCTTAGAATATTTCCAAAGCAACCTACATTTCATTGCATTGACTTTATTGCAATTTTTTGTTGGACTTTTAAAACTAAGAGCGTTTAAATTTGGGTATAAAGCTGTTACATATCCCCTATGCGTTTCACCGTTTCTAAAAGTGTATTCAACTAAATCCCTATGTTTGATTCCAAGAACATTATCTGTCTTAGCTTTGCTTTGTCTTCGCATAGGTTTTATAGTCCATTCTTTGATTTCACATGTGTCTGGTTGCAAGTCTATGATACATATAGCGTCATTGGAGTGGGATTTTGTAATATCCCAATCAATACGCTTATTAGCAGTATCACCACCGTTTGTTAAATGTAATACTCCTAAATTTGACAACTGTTCTCTTAGCCATTTCTTACCTATCATTACATGTTGTGCATAATTAAGATTCTTATTGTCAGAAGAGTTTAGCAAGGTAAAGTATCTATTCATATACGATTCTTCCACCCCTTCTGTCTTCTGATGGCATCTTGTACACAACGTGATAAGATTACCAAGTGTATTTGAACCATTCAATCTTCTTGGTTTGATGTGATGGACTTCTAATCTACGATTAGATTTCCCACATTCCATACATTTACAACCATCTCGTAAAATTACGGCTTTACGAATATTCTCGTCTAAGCGATTAGACTTTTGATACTGCCAACTATAAGGTTTATAACCATCTGTCATTGCTCTTATGTCGATAACCACATCTTCTAACCAATAGTTTGTAATATTTATCCATTTATTAAGCTGGTTTATAACTCTTATTGTTGCTTGACGTTTCTGTAAAATGCTTGGTGCAATTCTTCCTTTTCGTTTAGATGATTTTCTGTTATTAAATCTCGCTTGTCTATATCTTTTGTGATAACGGTGATAATTTCTAAACGCACGTCTGGTGTCTATGAGGTGTTTTACATCATTACGTTGCTCAATAGTTCCTTTAAAAACAACTTTATTTCGTGTTTTACATTTCTGTACCAATGCTACACCTACATGAATACCACCATCATCTATTCCACAACGAATTTCATCTTTACAGATTTCCTCATCTAAAATTTTCTTCTTAAGTTTTATTACCATTGGATATTTGCTAACCAATGTTGCACGTTTCTTACGAATAAGAAACCATGCTTTTGTTTCTTTCGTTGGAGAGAGTGGCTTACCATCTTCATCCAACACAAATGAATATTTTGTCATTTCTGACACCTTCCTTTCGGAGAATTTTTCTTCGTGCCAATATCAAGTAGAGGATATGTGTTTCCCTGTTGTCAATGCAGGACATTAGCATTGTTTCTTGGTTTGCACTCACAGAGCTTCAGATTGAAGATTACATCTAAAGGTGTGTCTTTACCTTACTACTTAATGTAGTTCATATCTGCAACGTACCTTTCGACAATAGCAGTCACTCAGGCTAGAAACCTATTGCTAAGCCACAGACAAGAGACTTAATGTGCCCACTCTTGTATGTGTTTATATACATATTCCTATGTTTTTTATTACTTAACAATTAGTCCTAAATTACAATAAGATTATAGCATTGAAACAATCTTATGTCAACACGTTTTATGCTATTTTTGAATGATATTCCATCTGTCATTCATTACATATTCCAAATCATCATTATCTCTAATCCAATCTATTTTTGTTTCCTCTTTTCCGTCTACTATCACAGTAACAGTTACTGGTTTTGACTTTGGCTCCTGTACAATGGAACCTATGATGAAGTCATACTGTGAGAAAGGATTTCTATTGAACTTACGGAATCTTACTTCGTATGTAATCCCCTCTCCTAAATCATGAACCTTTACTTTTGGGTTTCCTTTAACGTTTTCCATATCGCTTAGAACAATAAAATATCTATTATTCCTGTCATTGAATTTCTCATTCTTGTAGTCAACAACTCCAATATATTCATTCTGAGCTTTGATATATTCCTTGATTGAGATACTCTTATTCTCAACTCTTTTTGTAAGTTCCTTTACCAATCCGATAACGTCAATCTTTGAGAATTGCTTAGGAGTTTCCTTTTCTGAATATTTCTGTACAAGATACTCTGGAATGTCAAGTTTGCCATCTTCCAATTCGGCTTTCTTGATTGTCTTTCTTGTTGATAACTTCTTATACAAAGAATATACTTCAAGAAGATATTTTGATTTACCGAACTTCTTGAAATAGTTCAAACGGATAAGAATCTCCATAGCTCTCTTGTCAATTGAATACTGCTTGTATTTTGGAGAATCAATCTTGACAAGCAAATCAACGAAATTATCAATTTCTTCTTCCTGTGATAATTTGTATAATCCTTCAGCACTCTTTTCGTTCAAGTACTTGATTGACTTGACACCTTTATAGATTGCATTTTCTTCTTTGTAGCAAGAATACTTTGCACGAGACTTACCAAATTCAACAGGCTTAAGTTCAATGTTAAAGTAAGGAAGTTCCTTTGTTAGATTAATAGTTCTATCGAAATCATCTTCATAGTATTCAAATACCACTGTGTAATATTCAAGAGGATAATGAGCCTTTAAGTAAGCCATATAGACTGAATCATAGGCATAGCTCAAAGAATGAGACGCATTGAATGAATACTTTGCTGCTGCCTGTACTACACCCCATGTCTCTTCAAATCCCTTGATTGTACCGATATGTTTAACCCAGTTCTCGGATAAGGTCTTTTTCAATTCCCTTAGTTCCTTTTCCTTGAACTTCTTTTTTGAAATCTTCTTGATGATTGTGTATGTTTCCGATTCAACAATACTTAACCAGATAAGATATTTCATGATAAGCTCTTGGTAAATCATTCTATGGGAGCCTTCTTTTAATAGGTCATCTAGTTCCTTGATACCAGTACTGTAAGGTTTTCTGTCTACAAAATCATCTCTAAATGTAGCACATCCAGGTCTTAAAATCGCAACATAGGCAGACATATCCGATATGCTATGGGGTTTATATCTCATTGCATACATTCTACCAAAGTCGGAATCTGCTTGGTTGATAGTGCTTGTAATACCGTCTTTGTAAATATCCCATACCTTTTCGTCATTTTCGATAAGCTCGTCCAATTCCTTGATTGTAGGGATTGGCTTTCCAATAAGCTTGTAGCATGAGTCAATGATAGCCCATGAAATAGCTGAAAGGTAGTCATTCTTTAGATACTTGTACTTATCGCAGTTGATTCCTGTAAGAAGTACACACTGCATGACATTCTTGTCCTTATCTTTGGCATTTACTACACCGAACTCCTCGTCTACTGGCTTATCAAACAAGCACATAGAACAAGGAGAAGCACTCCATGACTCAATAACACCAATAAGTTTCTTGCTTCCCTTTACAATGTCCTTCCATTTAGGGTCATGTTCAAGTTCGTCCAATGAATCGGTCTTATCTTCATATGTTCCTTTTGGTAGGTCAAGCATCTTGCAATATCTAAGGAACGCTTGTTTATCCTTTAATGGCTTAAATGCAAGCATCCAGCCACAGTTTTCCTTGCCTAGTAAATCTTCCGTAGCCTTGATAAATGGCACTCTATCCGAAGTATTCAAATCAATATCTGGAAGAGAGCGTGTTTGCAAGATACGAGTTGTAGACATGAACCTCGAAGGGAATAGAGTAATAGGAGCTGAGATTCTATCAATGTTGGTAAGATTCAGTAGATTGTTAACATAGAATGATGGTGCTGAACCTCTTCCTGTCTTTGTAAGTGTTCCACCATATTTTTCTTGAGCAACTTTACATGTGTAATAGTCAATAACAAAGTAAGAACTCATTCCTGTATCTTCGATTGTCTTCATCTCGGACATAATTTCTTTTACATATTTCTTTCTGAGGTTCTTTGGAATTTCCTTCTTTTTCTCATTCCATTGTGCATTGACGATTTTTCTCAATTCAGCTTTAGGGTCATCAACAATGCTAGGCAACTTGATTTCCGTATTGTAATAAGACAACGGTTCTGCCTGTTCAAACACGTTTGTGTTTTCTAAAGCCTCAATAGCCTGTTCTCTTGTAAGAATTCCCTGTTTCATGTACCTTTCGATAATGGTATCATAAGAAGGATAATCAAGAATAAAATTCTCTTCTTGGTTCTGCAATGAATCGTCATCACTGCTTGTCTTTTTATTTGTGCTTTTTCTCTTGCTTATTACATACTTGTTCCTATCCCATGCATCTTCTGGCAAGATATAATGACTATCGTTACCATGAATAATCGGGATTCCATATTCTTTCGATACTTTAAGGAGCCATTTATTCAGTTTTTTCTGATTTTCATCATCATGATTCTGCACTTCTAAATAAAAATGTTTGAAATATCCATTTGCTTCCTTAATGAAATCCATATTCATTCCCATTCCACCTAGACATGCAGTTGTAACAACAAAGTTGTCTGGGTTAAGACTAAATAGCATATCATGAGTAACAACAGGGTGATAATAGAAATTATCCCATGCTCCCTTGAGCATCTTATTTAATTGCTTGGCACTGTCATTGTTCAAGGAAATAATACATAAATGCTTTCCTCTATTCTTCTTTTCGGTGTTCATTTCATGGTCATAATATACTTCACTTCCGACAATTACATTCAGTCCGTAATTTTTTGCAATATCATAATAATCCAAAGGAGAACCCTGATACCCATGTTCTGTTGTAAAGATTGTATCATGACCTAGCTCTTTAGCTCTCTCACAATAATCTTCAATTCTAGCAACGCTGTCCTGTACAACTGGATTGCTATATGAAGAGTGCTTATGATAATTATAATACTTTTTCATTTACACTAACCAACCTTTCAGCGTTTCGATACTGCTCTTCAATTGCTTTCATATTAAAATCCCAAAGTCCGTGAATATCCATTTCCTCTCCACATTCATCACATACAGCAACCTGTATTTTAAAATCAAAAACTTTGCCATTTATTTCTTTTTTCACAATCTTTTCTCGAAGTGTGTATGGTCTTTCATCTCTACAATACGTACAAAAATCGTACTTTCTTTCCTTTGCCATTTTCTTTTTCTCCTTTCATAGACCTATTCTATCATATATAATCAAGATATGCAATACTTTCCGTTGCAAATAAAAAGGAGCAAGTATATATCACTTACTCCCTATTGATTATAGACTAGATATAATGTCAGTTAGCCAATCTCCGTCATTGTTATTTGTATCGGTATTAAGAGTGACTTCTCCATTATTGAAAGAGACAAGTTCTTCTCCATTCTTTCTCTTTAGATACTCATTATAGCACTTATTCTGTTCAAGTGTATATCCAGATAGGTTACTGAAGAAGTATTCACCTTTCTTTAGAGTTTCCTCGTCATCATAGAAAACCTTGTCATCATGAGACAACTTATAATCCTCGATTGTTTCATTGATTTCGTCTACTGTACTTCTTAAGTATTCAACCCATTTATCAACAAGCTCTTTGGTAACTCTTTTTCTTACCCAACAATCAGTAACGACAAATTCATTTCTTACATCTTCTGGCAAAACATCTAGAGAGTTATTTTCAACAACCTTAATCTGATATTTCTCAATCTCTGTGTCATAATATCCGAGTCTTTTCATAACCATCTTGACATTTGCCTTAACGGAATCACCAAACTTGCTGCGTTCAATGCTGCGTTCCTTTACCTTTCCATTGTTCTGTTTGAACTTTACAGTTACATATTTCAAGAAATTCCATGCTACCGAAATATTTTCCAAAGGAACTCCTGTCTGGTGCAATCCTAAAGCATAGATAACAAGCTGACCAATTTCATTCTCCTGTTTAGCTTTGCTATAAATTGTAGATGATTTCCAGTCACCAATAAGATACTTGTCACCTTTCTTGACAATCAAATCGGCATATCCCTGTAGAATAATATCATCTCTTACCTTTACCTCTAGGAATTCCTCTAGCATTAGTTTATCTGCTTTAATTGGTCTATGATTCTCAAAGAAGTCCAATAGGTCTTTCTTGTATTTTGTAGCAATGCTTTTATCCTTATCTTTATCACTTCTGTTGAATCTTAATCCAGCAATATCATAATTTGCAAGCCATAATGACTCAAAATATTCTTTCATCATGTCATATGAGATTTCATTGGAGTAGTATTTCTCCAATGTCTCATGAATGTTCCCACCCAATGCACTATAAATGTTCGATAGAACCTCTCTTTCATGCTTGATATATCTTAGGTAGTAGCAGTATTTAGAAGTATGCCATGAGTTGATTCTTGACCATGAATACAGAAAATCTACTCCATACTTCTTCTTGATTTCATTTAATTCTTCATATGTTTTTCTCATCTCTCTTATAATTCCATCCTCTCTACTTGTCTCTCATGAAGTTTTGATACTTACTTTCTTCAAGACAATCATAAGTAATCCTATTATTGAATAGTTTTGTATATATCACGTTTCCTTTGTCACAAGGTGAATCTTTCTTTCCCAGAAGTCCTTCATTGTCCTTGATATATGACACCTTTCTTAGCCCATAGAAATTATGGCATAGACTTCTTACCTCGTTTACGTCAATATCATTATCCATTGCAATAATAACTTCCTTTACGTTAAGCCCTAGGATAATTGATATTTGTTCTTTGGTCATGGTATGACCACTTAACGCTACACATGTACAGTCGTCAAGAGCATCTCTCTTGAGAACACTCTTCTCAGCTTCAAATATGACAATTCTTTCAGCCTTTTCTATATGCTCCCTATTCTCCCATAAACCATATAGATTGATACCTTTATGATATCCCTTTGAGATATAGTACTTTCTTATTCCTAGCTCTTCGCAGTTCTTGATTGATGACCTCATGTTGTAGCCTAGGACTCTACCATTAAGCCAATATCTCATTGGAATTACGGTTCTCTTGCTATAATTATTATATCCCAAAGCAAACTTGTTTACTGTCTGCAATGTAAGACCTTCTCTAAAGAAATCAATATGAGGGTATCTCACATAATCAAAGTTTTCATTGTATTCTATATCATACTCGTAGTCTTCGTATGTGTTCTTTGCTATTTTCTTTGCTTTCGTGAATACCTCAAGAATATCCTTCTTTGCTTTATCCTTTTTAGGAACATATGAATTATCGAGCTTAAGTCCGAATACCTTGTGAATAAAGACAATAGAATCATAAAAGGAATGAGATTTTCCCATGACTTTCAAGTTGTGTCTCACAAGGTCGAATATATCAGAACTTTCATCAAATTCCTTTCTTGTGTAGTTCATTACCTTCATGAACTCGCTTAGATATATGACTATCGCACTGGCATTGTCTCCGTCAACGTTTGCACATGTGATATATCCATCATGTCTTTTGATTGAATGACACCCAATCTTATGCAATAATTTTTCCGTATTGTCATAGTCATTAAGCATTTTCTTCAACTCTAACGTAGTCATCCGAAATCCTTCCCCTTTTATTCATTCTATTTAGAAATCTTCCTGTACGTAGCAGATTCCCAAGTCTCTATTTCTATTGGTAGACAGGTCATATTCCGATACAATCTCATATGAACCAGATTCACCAAATCTATTCTTGGTAATGAACGTAATCATATAATTCTGTTCTCTCTTGAGGGCTTTCTTTACTGCACTTTTCCCTTTTTCAAAGTACATTATTTCTTTCTTGCCACCCTCGTATTCATCTTCAAATGGCTTACGCATCATGATATTCACACTAATTACGTCTAGAATATTCTTGGATTGTCCAACATCATAGTTGGTAAGCTTTCTTGTCTTTACTGAATTTTTGGCAAGCTGATATGTGACAAACAATCCTACGTTTCTTGAAGCTGGCTTAACTACGTCATAGAGTTCTCGCATATCTCTTTCCATAGCCTTCCATGTCTGTTCCTGTACCTTAATATCAGATGATTCCTTGAATGTATCTAATACAAACATTCTTACTCCCATAGAAGAGTATTTCTTAATCACCTTAATCATGTCCTTGCAAGTGTATTTCTCAAAAGGAATGATTGTGATAAGATGACCTTCTGTCAACTCTTCAAGCTTGTCCTTTGCCTTTAGAAGTATCTCTAATAATTCTTTTGAAAAGTGACCGTTTCTCAAATCTTTTTTGTGAACATCATGTCTCTTCTCATCACTTCCGATATATCCATTGAAAATATTGTTTGAAATCCATACAAGAAGCTCTTTCTGAATCTTCTCCTTGTCTTCCTCGTTGATAGCTATGACAATAGGTTCCTTGAACTTGATTACAGATGGCAATAGATAGTTGATTGCAGTAGTTGATTTACCTACACCTGTAGAAGCACCTAATCCATAGATATTCCCATCAAGATTGAATCCACCTACTTCATCCGTTAGGATATTGGCATTATGGAATGGCAATCCTACTGCACTGCCTTTATTGAGTTTTTCAATAAGTTCGTCAAGCCCATCACTTACATCATAAGAGGTAATCTTCCCACCTCTCTTGAGGAAACCATTCTGCATTGCTGCATCCATGCTTGTGTATACTTCCTCAATATCCATATCAATCAAGTCATTGAAATTAATATGGAAGTAAATACCACTTTTGGCTGTTTCAAGGATAGCATTCCATTTATTCAGCTGATTGACATAACCAAATAGGTTCTCTTCTTTTACATACTTCGTTGCTTTTTTGATTGTATCAAATCCACCATATTCCTTATACTTGTTCATAAGTTTTGGGTGTTTCTCAAGATATAATCCAACCGTAACGTCATCAAGAACCTGTTTTCTTTCTCCTACAATTAAGTCATAAGCGATAGCGTAATATACTTTCCATTCATTATGAGTAAAACTGTCTATGGTCAAATCTAAATCAAACAATACTTCTGGTTTCTTATAAATTATCGAAACCACATTCGCTTCATCTTGAAGTTTTACTTCTTGTATCTTCTTGATTTGCTCTTCAAAATTAAGCAAAAACATCACCACATTTCTTCATTGAAATTTTTAATCTTTCCTTTTGCAACATATCCCTCATAAGTTTCATTCTTTATCTTTCTAGTAGATTTCTTCTTAAGTTCTACTTCCTTTACCTTTCCACTTGTCTTTGCATCATTATATTTCTTAGCCATCTCATTTAAATGAGGTTCGACAATCTTTCTTATATAGACAAATGCACTTATATCACTCTTAAAATGCTTATGAGTCATTGCATAATCTATTTTACTCTTACAGAATACAAATGTCAAGTAAATTACTTCAAAAGAAATATTCCCACGGTCTGGGATATTCTTGTTTTCAATCGCCTTTCCGTGGGATAATCCTTTAAGTCCTAGGACTATTTGTTGTGGAAGAGGAACATTTGGTTCGTAATGGAATACTTCATCCTTTACGTATTTATATAGCTTATCAAAAGCCTGTCTTTCTTTCTTGCTGATAGCCATCTTATCCTCTTCCTTTCATTATTTAGTTAATTCTAAAACCTCTAATGCATCATCAATCTTGTCGATTGTTCTAGGGTCTGTATATCCTAATTCCTTAAGCTTTGTTACGATAGGTTTAAGAAGTTCTGGTTCTCCTTTATGTTCCTTGATGTACTCAAGAATTTCTTCTAAAACTTTCTTAAGCTTATCTTTTTCTTTCTTTCTCTTGTTTGCTTCTTCAACAATCTTTTCAGTTTCCTTTGCTAATTTCTTATCTTCCTTTTTGGCATCTTCAACTTTACGACTGCCATTTGATTCAATCTCTTTCTTGATTGCGTCTTCGATAGCCTTCTTGAATTCCTTTGCATCAAAATCAATCTCTGGAACGATATACTTAAATCTACTTCCAGATTCGATTACATAATCGTCTTCATCTCTAAACTTGATTTTACGGTTCTCACCTTTAATAAGCTGAGTTTTACCTTTCTTGATAATCTGTCTATCCTTATAGGCAATTCCCATTACATGAGCATCATTTGCGAAATACTTATGCCATCTAGGGTCTAGGTTAGATGTGATTGAACGATATTTTTCGCCAGTAGTTTCATCAATTGAGTTCTTGGTTTTAGTATGACCAATCCATACAAACTTGATTCCTACGGAACTTAACTTAGTTCTAAATTCATCAAGAAGTCTATATAAGTCTTCGTCTTTTCCATAACCCAATTCGTTGAATGATTCTTTTAAGTCGCCTTTGCCTTTACGTTTAATCTGAAGATTCTTTCTTCTTAATAGTTCTTCCATTGCCATTCTAATTAAATGGTCGCATGTATCAACTGCTAATACTTTAAGATTAGGATATTCAGTTGTCTTGTTTTCAACAATATCGTTGATTAATGTGTCTAAGTCAACCTTGTTCTGTAAATCCCAAGTGTCAAGCTCTGCTTCATTTTCAACTGAGTCCTTATTCCATACAGGAACGTTTACATAATTGATTCCTTCAATTGCATCTGCTCCCTGTTCGGAACCCATTTCAGCAAATAAATATCCGTCTTCACCTACTGTATCTTTTAACAATTCATAGATAAGAGTTGTCTTACCTACTTTTTCTTCTCCCAATAGGTATAAGTTGTAATTCCAAATATCTACTGATAATTTGTTTCTTCTTCCAAATGCCATAAATTTTCTCCTTTATTTATATTCATTATTTATATATAATGTTTCACTTAATGTGATATTTTGTTTGATTTATTATCTCACTTGATTAATTTAGATATGATAGCTTTTCGGATAACCTACTCAGCTATCATTAATTAAAGACTAGTCGAATGGCAATTCATCATCTGAGAATAAATCACCGAAAATATCTTCTTCCTCTTTGGAAATTTCTTCATCAGTCTTAGCTTTAGTTTCCTCTCCGTCTTTAGGTGGGAGTTTATCAAATACTTCTTTGTCGTAAGCGTTAGGGAAGAACTGAATAACAGATTCGTTAGTTCCATCATCATTCTTAGTGTTTCTAATATTGATTGATGTACATACCATTCTTCTTTCAATCGAACCTGTAGAACATTCAGCTAATACTTCTTCCTCTGTCTTCATTCCCAATTCAACTAGAAGTTTGATGTCATCACTTAAATCATCAAATGTAGCTGATACCGTAGAACCACTTTCATAGATTTCACCATCAAATGTGATTTCAGTGATTCCCTTCTCTGGCTTTAAGAATTTCTTAGTGATAGCTTTCACCTGTTTAGTATCTTCAATGTTAGGGAATTTGAACTCGAACTTGTAAGGCAATACAAATACGTCATTTAATTGGACACCATTCAGCTTGCCGATTCTTGTAGGAATGCGTGCATTCAATTCACATGTTCCTTTAGCCTTGTCTAATTTTCCTACTGAATTTCTATCGAGCAGCATTGTCTGACGGAATGTAGCTCTATAAGGGATTTCTTCTGGGTCAATCTTCTTGCCCCTTGATTCATCCGTAATACCTTTGATTTCAAAGTCTCTATTAACGTTTCCTTTATAGTAATTCCATTTCAAATCTCCCCAGATATTAAGTGGAGTGTTTGGCTTTAAGTTTTGGCTTAAGTATTCAACCAAGTCATACTCATGCAAGAATGATTCCTCTACACCATCAAGCTTTACTTTAATGAAAGCAGAGTAGTGAACTTCATCTTTTACGTATGGTTCCTTTCTACCATTCCAGTCGATTTCAACCATGTTGCTATAATCTGCACTGCCATCTTCCCCGATTGACGGTTTCTTGATTGGTCTTGGATTATCATGTAAATACCCACCACGAATATTCACAAAGATTTTACCATACTTTTCACCACAATAGATTGGAAGATTTGCAACATTCTGAATCCAGTTAGGATTGTTCTTAGAAGCAGTTTCTAGTGAGAATGTTTCTCCTTTCTTAGATGGTTCGTATAGCCCACATAGGCTAAACTTTCCGATTTTCTGTTTTAGTTCCATAATTTATCTCCTTTGCTTTATTTAGTTTACTCATATATACTATCATACAATTTTCGATTTGTCAAATATTTTTGACTCATTTGAATCTTTAAATATTTTTTAATCATTTGAGTCTTCATCATCTTTGAATATCCTAGGTGAGAAAGAAGTCTCATGTTTTACCCAAACTTCCATATTCTTCTCATAGTCAAATTCCCTAAAATACAGGTCTACCTCAATGCCATAATAATGACACATATCCAATACAATAGCTAGACATTTAGCTGGCTGAAGTTTCATGCTGTAATCAACATATAATCTAAGTTTTCTGCTTGATTTCTTTTTTATATACCCATCATCCATTTTTACCGTTGTAGTTTGAAGATAATGTATCAAAATATCTCTTACATGAGGTAGATTGATTTCTTCATCATTCTTGAAGATAGCACTTCTAATAATCAATCCATTCTCATCATACATTCCAACTACACCTTCAAACAACCCTAATCTAGTTGTTGGCTTTTTTCTTAACATTCTTATTCACTTCCATAACTCTAGTAAGGCTTTCATATTTTAAGAATAATAGGAATGATTCTACAACAGTAATTAGAATGGTAAACAATCCCCACCAGCCAGCTACTCTAAATAGCTCAATATAGAATAAGATAAATAATCCCCATGTACAGAATCTTTCAATAAAATAGAATGAATAGCTTAGTCTATACCAGAATCTAAGTTTCTTTCTTAGTTTCTCGTACTCTTTTTTGTTTCTTCTAGCCTTGTCGAGATTGATTTTCATATCGCCTAGGTTTTTCCTATCAATCATTCTTAAACAGATGAAGGAAACTGCAACTAGACACGCAAATAACATGATATAAAAATTAAGTTCCATATATCTCTCCCTTCTAATAAGTTATTATCCAATTAACAATTATTTTTCATTCGTACTACCAAATCCACCATTTCTTACTTTCTTGTCATCTTCGGAATCATCATCTGTCAATAGATAATTCATAAAGATACCTTGCATGTAGGCATCACCACTATGCAAATATAATTCCTTATCTTCATTTTTAGTAAATTTACACCACATATGCCCCTCATTATCACTGTAATAATAATCTGAATCAATAACACCAATGGTATTATCCAATTGTAATCTATACTTAAAGCCTAAAGAAGAACGTGGGAATAATAAGAGCACCACATTCTTAGGCATTTTAACCCTAATTCCTGTTGGAAATTTAACTGTCTGGTGCTTTCTCATATACATATCACATGGATTAAAGAAATCATAGCCAGCTGAACCATCCGTTGCCCTTTTAGGTAATTTAATATTGTCATAAATATCTTTAATGTGTGAACTGTCAAAATCAGCCCAATCCTTTGACGCTTTTAACACGTCTTTCTTAAATTGTTCATAACTAACCTTTTCAAACTTAATGTTACTCATAATCATCTTCTCCTTCTTTTAGTTCGTAAAAATACATACCATTATAATATTCTTCCTTGCTTAATCTCCTGTATACAGTGCTAGTGTTAAGGTCTAAAGTCTTTGCTACTTCCTTGACACTACCACAGGCAAGAATATCATCATCTTTATCATACACGACTACAAACTTAATCATCTCTTATTGTCCTTATAATGTTGATATAATTCATTATATTCATTAACTGTCACAAAATAAGTAGACACAAAGTCATAAATGCTTTCAGCTGACATCACTTTCATGTCAAACTGCTCGACATTAATATGAAGTAAATCTTTGAACGTTTTTAAAATGTTTGTTTTTTCCATATTTTTTCTCCTTATTGAATCATTATCTCTTTATCATTGTTATAATCGACAAATAAATTATATTTAATATTATTAGGATATGCATCATAATTGGTTTGAACGAACTTAATTTCGAATCCATCCTCAACAATGTCACTGACTAAATTATTTAATTCCTTCTGATATTCGTCACGAATTTCGCTTCTTCTTTTACCTAGTTCTACTTTAATATCATCAATTGTTCTTTGGTGAAACTCAAGCTCTTCTTTCTGAGACTCAAGTTCTTCTTTTAATTCTTTAACATCAAATGCAGAATATGTACTTTCTTCCATATAATCACCTCACCCATAATATTTTCCATCTTTGAATCTACCAACAAAACTATAATTTATATGCTTAATATGTGCAATCCTATACTTTGAAATTGATTTCTTTATAAGTTCGATAATAGTTTCATAATTTAAAGTATACCTATTCTTGTTTACAGATATTCTAAACGATACACTAAATCCTTCAACATATTCAACTTGACAATAGTAACACATAATGTTTTTGTCATAATTTATAATACAATGATTCTTATTATTTACGTCTTTTGTACCCATGCTCATCTACCCAGATATGTCTAGTAAGCTTATATTCCAAATCATTCATGTCATTCTCAATCTGTGTAATTCTTCCGTTATATGAAATCATTGCATTGAAATTTAACACTGCAAGCAGTAGAACACACAAGCCACCACCGATAAATAGCACGAGTGCTACAATCAAGACTAAATCTTTCATCTTATTTTCTCCTTTTATCTATTTTTATCTTAAGAATTATCGTCAATATAATCAATATTACGTTTCATCTTTTTATCAACAATTTCCTGTAAAGAGTCATTGTCAATGCCAAAATATTCCTTACACAATCCTAAACAGATAAGAACATCAGCCATTTCCTCATAAATATTGTCAAGGATTTCATTTTTGCTATGTCTCTTATCGTTAACATAATATTCTCCATTAAGAACGTAGCGTTTATATTTTGAAATAGCCTGTGCTAGTTCCGACAGTTCTTCAATAATCACAGTAGTTCTATCTTCTACACCATAATTATCAATCATGTCTTCTAGATTTCTAATTTTAACATTGATTTCATTCATCTTAAATATTTCCTTCCTTACCACTTGGCATCAACCAAATTCTTGACCGTTTTATCATCTCCAAGAAATTGAGGATAATAAGCTCCAGTATCATTGTCATAATGTAATAATGTAAGAAACACACCGTATTTATTACATAGGTCTACAAGTTCACATACCACTGGCTTAAAGCCTGTAATATATACATTTAAAGACTTTTTACCACTATATGCATACGCACCACCATCAATTTTAAAGTCAATTCCAACCTCATTTAAAATGAAGTCAGTGATATGGTTTCTGATTGATTCATAGTCAAATATATCCCTAATTTCTTCTTCAAAGATATAACCTTCAACAGAATTAGGTATTTCATTTTGTCCTTTAATAAGTCCAACTGATAAATTTCTCATATTATTTTCTCCCTTTTCACTATCATTAACAATCAATCTAACGCCAGATAGATTCTTTAGCACCAAGATATTGAGGACGGTATGAACCCGTTTCACGGTCATAGTGCATTAATGTAAGAAGGATTCCAGCTTTATTACACACATCCACCAATTCGCATGATACCGAAGTCAAACCAGTTACATATACTGTCAAGTGTTTTCGTCCTTTATTCGAATAGTATTTGTCACCACGATTGAAGTCAACTCCGACTTTACTATGAATGAAATCAGAGATATGTTTTCTAATTTCATAATAGTTGAACATATCTTTAATGTCCTCTTCAAAGATGTAGGAAGTCACAGGCATTTCGTGTCTTCCTTTAATAAGTCCTACAACTACAGTTTCCATATTGTTCTCTCTCCTTTTCTTTAGATTACAATGAAATTATATCAGATGAAAATTATCTTGTCAATAACATTTCTCTCATTTACACATTTCTCAAGCTCTTCACTAAACTCTTCTTTAGAAATAAGCTTAATTGCCTTTTCATAAAAATTAACTGTATCAAAATCATCATAGCAGTCAGTCTTATATTCAATATACTCATCCATGTCGGCATTTACGCAACATATGATAGAGTAATCATCTTCATATTCTATTTGGAACCCCATATCATTTAACATTTTCCACATGTCATTTACATTGTTTAAATCACAATCTTTAAGAAAGCTAGGTGGAATAGCACGATAAACCATGAGCGAAATCCATAATTTGTCATGAGATAAGTCTTTAATAATATCTGCATTTGGGATTTCAAATTTTCCCTCTTCATAATCAAAGTCCATTTTCTTGTCATACAAGATATAATGTCCATCTTTAGTCTTCAAGGCAACGAAAATCTTTTTGAATTTAGTTTCTGGGAACATCTCTCTTGCAATCCTAATAATGTATATTAGATTAAAATCAAAATCACTATAATCATTTATAATAGTATTGATAAAAGATACAGGATTATCAAATTTACCGATAAGTATTTTATCTGGTAACATCTCATTGAGAATCTCTGCTCTAATTCGTTCTTTCCCATAAATTATGCCACCGTCATAACCAGCGTATACGTAATATTCCATGTTTATTCCTCTACTTTCTTTTTTTGATTGGTTTGAGTGGTTCGCAAAAAAAGTCTGTCAATCCAACTAACATATGGATGGCAACCACAACTTGCACACTTTTTCGATTGGCAGATATTATCCTTTGGGCGATAATAAATACATTCTTTACAGGGATTTCTTTTTAACCATTTAATCATTTCTTTTCCTCTACCACCTTACGTATCATATCGAAAGCATCAGAACAGTCCATTACTTCTGTTGGAGTGTAGAAATATTCTTTAACTATCTCCTGTACCTTTCGCAACTGTCTTAGCCACTTAGCGATTTGTTTGTAGTCTTCTACACATTTTCCACATTCCATTACACTTTCCATATCATTAACTTCTAAGCAGTTTTGAATATCTTCTAGTTTTTCTTCTACTTCTTCTTCAAAATAATTAATTGCATGTTCCAACGTCATTGTTAATTGTCACCCTTTTCATCATTCATTAAAATAATCTTTAATAGCTTTATTTGTTATTCTATTAGTCACACTTTTTCTTGCATCAATCCACGGAGATTGATTATTTGTAATATAAGTTAATTGAGATTCTGTATTTTTAGCTACTTCTGAAAGAATACGATTCAATGAATCATAGTCCTCGTCTTTAATATACCTAAATTCACTCTCTTTGTCTATGCAAGGAATATTTAAACTTCCATATACCCTATATTCTTTATACACACTAGGCACAATGGGACAATAATCCCAAGCCTCGATAATGTCAGAAAAGCATGTCTTGACTGTTTGCATCAACGTTTATAATCTTTCCATTTTTCATTATTACGCTATACATCTTTTTACTCCTCACTCTTGTCATCTTTAATAAAATCATCTATAGTAGTTTGCTTTTTCTTGTCTTGTTCTTTCTTACGTTTCTTTAACAATCTAGAATCAGGTCTATATTTTTTTAGCATCTCGTCACGCATATCTAAATACTCCGTTTCCCACTTATTCTCCCTTTCTTGCTCATATTCTTCATCAAATGGGAGCTTTACATTTTGGGCAATATATACGTCCTTCAAGAAGTGCATAGCACCCTTGTATCTTAGTGGTTCGTAATCATGTAAAATTCTTAAGTTATCGACTATATCTAAAGAAAAAGGACACCCATAACACCCTGTTCTCTTTAGCCCATATTCTGTATAGGCTCTAGATAATGGAACATTATATGTTTCAATAAATTCATCCACATCTTCATCTGTCCAATCAATGATAGGTGCTTTAATCATAATCTTGCCACTATAATATGTACATAACTTGCCACCGTCATGCAATCTTTTAAGCATAGCTAATTGACGTGCTCCACCTTCGCCCCCCCTAATGCCAAGGATTTTACCTTCTATATTATTTTCTATATCGTAATCTTTAGAAGATTCCTTCTTAAGATATTTACAACAATTATTAGACACTTTAATGTCGAAATTAGGGTGCAACATGTGGAAATCTTTAGCTGCCAATTTCGTTCTTGTTAATTGCTTACCAGTCTTTGAGCTTTCTCCATATACAAGACAAGACATTACGCTATAACTTCTACTACCTCTTTGCCATCTACCAAGATATTCTGCTTTCATTTTACTCTTTATTGGTTTCCCATATTTGCTAATAACTTTAGCATATGGCTCTTTAGGTCTAATCATTTCAATGTTCTTGTAATAACCACTTTCCTTGCACCATTTGACAAAATCTATGGTTGCTTGCATTTCAACACCTGTATTAATGAATACTGCTTTGATTCCTTCTGGTGGTAGAACACCTACATCAATAGACATTTTAATAAGTGCTAGTAATACGGTTGAATCCTTACCACCACTAAATGATACATAACACTTACCATTCGTATGAAAATATAAATCTTCAATCCTATGAATTGCTTGCATTACTTTTTGATTTAATTGATTTTCTTTTACTTCATCTGCCATAAATTTCCTACTTCTCACTTTCATTAATTAGTTCGTCTAAAATTTCTAAACACATAGTCACCCCTAAATCTAACACTGGAAGACCTGTGGATTCTTCTGTTCCTACATATCTTTTGTTTTCCATCTTTTCCCTAGCCTGTTTAATCTTATCTAATGTGATTGCCTTAATTTCTTCTGCGTCATCAATCTGACTTTGGGAGTATGACATATAACCGTCATAATACTCACTCCATTCAGTGTCTAATTCCAATTTACTTCTGTCAATCAACTCCATAATATACCTCTTATTCTTTGACTTTCAAGTGTAATGGTTTTTCTCCATTGTATGTAAACTCAATCCACTCTCCTCTATTTGGATAACCACTATATGTGCTAATGTGAGTAAACCACATTCTCGCATTACCTACTCGAATTTCAGAGTAGTTCCAATACCACTCTATAATCACATCAGTTCCACAGGCATTGAATTTGTAGAATCTACTAAACCCAAAATCATCCCTATTAATCCACTCTCCGACTATCCCAACTTTGGATAGAGTATCTTCTAACTTTTTCTTTGTATCTACTCTTATCGCCATATTATTTACTCTCACTTTTCTCTTCAATAATCTTAACAAACTTTTCTTTTAGCTTTTCCATCTCTTTCTTTTGCTTTTGCAATTCTCGTATCT
>Ga0326513_10000486_pt1 | contig 33535 bp, 42 predicted proteins | sample 2_2465_0518_D_FD_203654 | JGI IMG/M metagenome (GOLD analysis project Ga0326513, IMG submission 203654) | Bovine rumen microbial communities from UC Davis, California, United States - 2_2465_0518 | ecosystem: Host-associated > Mammals > Digestive system > Stomach > Rumen | place: USA...
GATTATTTTACAATTATTTTTAAACAATATCTTGACTAATTGTTAGTAAAGAGATATATTTGTATCATACAAGTTCACGAATGTGGCTTGACCCCACGATTGACATCCATTTTTATACCAAGCATACAGCTTGCTTTCGTGGGGATAAATTTTGAAAGGAGTAATAAAATGAACGAAAAGTCGCAGAATGCCTGTATAGCCATTTGGCTTAAACAAGGCAATACGATCACCCCTCTTGAAGCACTTCAGAAGTTCGGATGCTTCCGTCTTGGTGCGAGGATTTCAGACCTTCGTAGGGCTGGATATGACATAGTCACAAAGATGGTTGAGCAGAACGGAAAGCGTTTCGCTCAATACAAGCTTAAATAAAGGAGGAATACAAATGAGACTTTGTGACAAATGCGGGAAGAAATTACGGGAATGCGATGGAAGTTCCTACATACAATTAGGCTATTCGTTTAACTACGATGTTTGTAAAGATTGTGAAAAGAAATTTTTAATTCAACAAAAGGAGTAAAAACAAATGTTTGAAAAAATTAAAATCTACAACCTAGAAGAAGAACTAGAAGAATTGATGAGGTTTGTAGACAGCCCTGTTGTATTATCCGAAGACAAAAAAACGGATATTCATAAAGAAGAACTAGAGAGATTAGGATTGCTTGCATCATTTTGCAGAGGTGTTCTTTGTGGAATTAAGGTTGGTAGGATTGACAGAGGAAGAATTTAGGAGAAAGAAAAATGAGCGAATTGAAAGTAATACTCGCAACACCACACCCGAAAATGAAGAACGCTTGTGATGGAGCGATTGAAGTCTACTCCAAGTCCGAAGCCGACAAGGTGATTGCGGAGCTGAAACAAAAAATTAACGAAGCACAGACTGAACTTGAACTATGGCGTGATGGTTCTATTATTTCAGAAACGCACCAAAAAGAATTTGACGAAAAACGCCACTCCGACTACAAGCGGTGCTTGGCGATGGCGAAGTGGTGCGAAGCTGAAGCATACAAGTGCTTAACACAACAAAGTGCACTAATTTGTTTTCAGGAAACAGATAATTTCCAATACTTGCAAAGGAGTTTCATGCACTTCCGCAGGTGGCACAAGCGTTGGCTCAAGATTGCCGAGCAGTTCAAGGAGGCGAAGTGATGTGCGAGTATTGCGAAAACGGGAAAGGTCTGGGAGATAGCATTAAAAGTGATGGAGTGTTCATAGAAGGCTTCATTCTGTATGGTAGATATGATGGCGGATATTGTAATTGTGAGGCAGAAATAAACTATTGCCCGATGTGCGGGCGTAAATTAACGAGGAATAAATGATAGTTAAGTTTTACATTAAGCAATATGGAGATGGAGAAGTTCATGAGTTTCATTCAAACGGAAAGACACCTTCTGAAGCTGAATTTGACCTGTATCTGAATTATTATAACAAGCCTGTTGAAATATTGGAATATGTAAAGGAGTAAAAAATGAAAAGATTAGAATGGTCAGTAAACACGCCAGATTTACTAAAAGACATTATTCCGAATGTGCGACAAACGGAATCCATCAGTCCGTCAATCATCACGATTTTTGGAAGCCTTTTAGCCCAAGTTGCCAAAAGAGCCACAGAACTTCACGATGCAAAACTTGATTCGTTGATGCTTCGGCTGAACCTTTACGAATGCGAAGGCAAAAGTGAAGCTCAAAAAAATAAGTGGAGAATGGGGATGATAAACAAGCTTGAAAAAGAATTAAATACTGATAAGGAGATTTAAGATGCCGAATGAAAAGAAACAGAAGAAACAATATCCGTTCCACATTTGTCTTTGTGGGCATAGTAAAATCCGTGATATGCTTAACGAGCTTATCGCAATGGAGAAACCTCTCAATCCTGCTGCTGGTTATACATCGGTAACTAGAATGGCGATTACGGAATACTATATCCGTCATGTAACAGATGCTAAAATCAAAGGAGTAAAATAACATGAAGGGTCAACCACTATCCTATGTATATGTTCCGCTTTCTGAATGGCTATTGGAAGTAACGAAGGTTCCAGAATCAGAATGCAAGAATTGGACGCTTGGAGTGATTGAAGCGATTATAATGCAGGAAAAAGGAAAACACTATTTCGCAGACCGACTGATGGATTTGTCCGCAGATTACAGAGCCAAGGCAGCAGAACGACAGAAGGCGTATCGTGAGCGCAAGAAAGCAGAAAGTGGTATGGAAGTAGCAAGCAACGAAAACAAGGCTTCTGAAAGCCCTAGAAACGAAAAGGAAGGTGCTTTGGTATTGTCTAACGAAGTAAATCCGACAAAGGACACATTTGAGTTTTTTAGGAAGCTGTATGGCGGTAGAAAGGATGGCGTTGAAACGGAATACAAGCGTTTCGTGAACGCCTGTAAGAAGCAGCATCTTGACCCTGCAATTGAGGTTACGAAGCTTGCCGATGCTTGGGCGGCTGAAGATGCGGAAAGACAGGCTGCTGAAGCAAACAATCAGTTTTTCCCACAGCCAAAGAATTTGGGAACATGGCTTAACAATCTGTGTTGGCAGAGCGAACCAGAAAAGCCTAGGGTATCGCAGGTTGTAGGTAATATGTCACAAGCGCAGCGTCTGCTTTTGATGGAAGGTGGTAACAATGGTTAAAATAAATAGATATTGGAACAGCGACCCTTCCGAACTTGTTGATCGTAAGGAACACGAAACATACGAACTTTGCAAGTGTTGCGAAATTGTTAATCAGCTAGAAAGAATGCTGAAAAAAGAAAGATACGAAAAATGGATTGCTAGAGCTGAACGGGCTTCCGATAGAGCAAGAATCTTTTATTTCGTAGTGGATGAAACGAAGTTAGACATTGAAGGATATTCTTATGATTCCAAAAAGAAGAAAGATTGTAAAAAACTAGATGCTAGAGAATGGCGAATTATATGGCTGAAAGTAGAACGCAAGTGCCGAGCCAAGGCGGAGAAGTTTAAGTTAGGTATTTAATGATTGAGGAAGAAATTATGCTAGATATATCAGATTAGGCTAGGGAATCTGCAAGGAAAATCATTGAACCACCTGCAAACATCAAGGAAATATACAATAACTTTGAGGAACGGCTATTCAGATATGCACTTGAATTTCGTTGTAGGGAAGTTTGGGTTGTTGAAAATAGAGATGTTGATCCTTTCTGTATGAGACAATATTTCAACCCAAAGAGAATGGATATTGTAGGATGTAAACAGATATGCTTCAACTTTGACAAGATTATTTTTATGAAGCGTTCTGAATTTAGAAAGCTGCCGAAGTCAAGAAATTTCTCGCTTGTCTTGAAGTATCGTAAAACAATGAGAAAAAAGTTGGGAGTAACCAAAAATGGATAATAAAATGCGTAAAATCCTCATTCAGCTTGGAGCATCTTATGAGCTTGCAGGAAGAAAGCTTACTGACGATACACTTCTGGGGGCTGCAAAAGAAATCTACGATACGATTGAAATTAGCGAAGACGAAGTGGAGTTGCTTTTTCGTAAAGCCCGTGTGATTGCCGATATTCCGACAATGCGAGTTCTGAACGAAGCTTACAAGATTATATGCAGGGATAGACCTATTAAGAACGCTTTGCCACCGCCAAAATCGGAGCGCATAAGCAAAGAAGAATGGCAGGACATGATTAGTCAAATTAAGGAAAAGCTTACTTTTAAAGGAGTGTAAAAATGAGCTACGGATTGAAAATTTTCAACTTGGTAGAAGAAACTGGTAATGAACTTGAAAGGGAACTAAATGACGAACTGGAATAAGATAGGGGCTTTAGGTAACATTGGGCTAATCATATTGAACATCTTAAACCTAATAGTAAACTTAACAAGGTAGTTGGGTTAAAATAATTTTACACAAATAATTAACACAACCTATTGACAATAATCTTTAATAGAGCTATATTAAGTAGTGTTCTGATGAACAAAAGGAGTAAAAAATGAAAAAACAGAAGTATTCAATCGTAGCTTTCAGAATTATTGAGGATTCCAATGATCCCGATGAATTCATCACTCATTCAGTGTATTCTCATAACTTTCTGAATGCTATAAATCTTATGGATGAATATATTTTAAACACCAAAACGAAGTTTCATAGCCTTTATTTGAGTGTAAAAGAAAATTCGGAGTTTTTAAAGACTATTAACTTCAAAACTGACGAAGATTTTATGGACTTCATTATGTACTTCAAGGAGAAAGCGTATGCAGAAGGAATTAACGATTACAAAGAATGGCTGTTGTCTTACAATAAGGACTGAAGGCGGTAGGGTTTACCCACAGGCAACTGGAAAGGTTCCAAAAGCCCTTGACAAGGCAATAAATGAAATCCATGGACTTGTAATGCTTCCAGAACAAGCCATGAGTCTACTAAAACCTCAAATTTAAAGGAGTAATAAAAATGGAAGGAAAACTTACAATCTATGACAAGCTGAATGATTGCAGAATGGCGTTCAAGAAAGCTTCCGTAAAGAAGTCTGGCAAGAACAGCTATGCTAACTACGAATACTTTGAGCTTGACGACATCCTCAACGCTCTTATTCCAATCCTTACAGACAACAGGGCTACAACGATTGTAAACTTTACAAACGAAGGTGCTACGCTCCAGTTTATTGACTGCGAGACCAAGGATGTAATTTGCTTCACTAGTCCGATGTCAACGGCATCGCTGAAGGGTTGTCACGAAGTACAGAATCTTGGCGCAGTTGAAAGCTACATCAAGCGTTACCTGTACCAGAACGCATTTGAGATTGCTGAACCAGATGTATGCGACAGAACTATGGGCAAGAAAGAGTGGAATAAGCAGCCTTCTAACAATCAGACACCGAAGGCGGCTAGTTCGGAAAGTTCAGAGGATAAGACTAGGCGTTTTAGCGCAGTTGTAGAAAAGTACGCACAAAAGAACACGAAGGCAACTCTTGACATCCTTGCGGCTTACGGAGCTAAAACACCTTCTGAAGTTCCTGCCGACAAGAGGAACGAAGTTGTTTCAAAACTAAAAAACACAATTCAACTATAAGGAAAAAACAAAATGGCAAAAACAGAAGTAGCTATCTATACACCTAACGAAGTGGCTGAATGCAAGCCTTCTGAATCGGCTATGGCAGCATACAGATTCGGACTACTTAACGCAGGTAAGGACTTGTCTGACGAAGGTGTGCTTGCGGATTTCATCACCGAAAGGAACAGCAAGAGTGGCTGGAAGGACTTGGCTGACACTGCAAAGAAGTTTGAAGCTATTGCAAAGAGCATCAAGGAAGTTCTGAAGCATACATGGAATGTTGGTTCTTCCGATGACCTTCCAGACACTCCAGAACTGAAGGTTTCATGGAATAAGCAGAGCTATACCTACGAATTTAAGGAATATGAAGCCCGTGTTATTGCGCAGGGTCTCATTGACTGCGGTCTGGTAACAAAAGAACAGCTCTTTGACCAGCTTTCTGTCACGGCTATGGTCAAGGCAGCTGGAATCACAATGGATAAGATGCTTGAAATCTATGGTGAAGGCATCATCACAAAGCCTAAAGAACGAGTTCTTAACATCAAGTAACAATCAACAAAAGGAAAGCAAATGGAAAACGAATACACTATTGACGAAGTCATGGAATATCTTGGCAAAATCCACGAACAGCTTAAAAACAAGGTGAACAAGGCTTGCTTGAACCAAATGTAGCAGAAGCGTGAAGACATTGAACTTCTTGATTCTACTGCGATTGAATTGGCGAAGTTTAGCTCCGTTTTGTTAATCTATTCAAACAGAATCACAAAGCTTTCAAAAAGGCTCTCGCTCACAAAGAACTTGTGGTGCGATGTAAACGGAATCAAGGGTGAAGACTTAAAGAAGCTTGAAGAAAATTCTGAAAAGTTATTTAACGATACGGCAGATAATTTTGCAAAGGAGATTTTAAATGGATAAGAGCGTAAAGGACGATAGGGGTTTCTTCACCTGCAAGGACTGCAAGTTCATTAAAGGTTGCCCCAAATATTACGAAAACGAAAAAACAAAAATGGTGCGCTGCACCGAGTTCAAAAAGGCATAAACTATGGCATATCTAAACAAGGTAATGATTATCGGTAATGTAGGACAGGAACCGAAAATCTTCAATTTCCAGAACGGCAAGAGGAAAGCTTCCTTTTCAGTTGCTGTAACGAAGCGTTATCGTGATTCCAACGAAGAACAGAAGGAACAAACAACTTGGGTTAATTGCTCCGTTTTCGGTGGACTTACAGATGTAGTTGAAGATTACGTTGGTAAGGGTTCGCAGCTGTATGTTGAAGGTGAACTATCCGTAAACAATTTCACCGACCAGCAGGGCAACAAAAAGACAATCACTGAAGTTCGGGTGACATCCCTTCAGATGCTTTGTCAGGTGCTTGGTCAGCGCAATTCGCCTAGCAATGCTAACAAATCTTCGGGCTTTGCAACAGGCGATGGATTTGACGAAGATGATGGAGATTGCCCGTTCTAATGAGAGTTGATTACATTCTCTTGAAGCCTAGAAAGTTGAAGGCTAGTGATGATGTAGTAAAGGCGATTCGCAAGGATAGGAAATCAGGTGTTTCTTTTAGAAATCTTGCGAAGAAATACAAGCTTTCCTTTTCTTATTGTTATTACCTGTGTTTAACGGGTGAAAACAAGTTGGAATATCAGCAGAAGATGCAAGAATCTTCAAAGCGTTACTACGAAGAAAATCGTGACGAAATCATCAGAAAAAACGGCATCCACACCAAAAAGGTGCGTGAAGCAAAACGAAAAATTATCCAAAAGAAGGTCAAGAAAGGATGTTATATAGGTCGCAATCAGAATCTGTAAAACCCGTAGAAATTGACTATTCTAAAGGAAAAATCAAAAAATGCACTTACACCCGTGACCAAAAGCCCGAAAAAGACCCCTTTGATTGCAAGTCTTTAAAAGGTGAATGGTTATAAAAAAAAAGGAGAAATAAAATGGGAATTATTGAAATCCTCACAATCGCTTTCATCGTAATGAAACTTGCAGGTTTTGGAGCCTGTGCAAATTGGGATATTATCGCTTGGCCTTGGCATTGGAGTTGCCTTTGCCTTGAAATTTGGGTATTCCTTGTTTACATTGCGATTATTATTATCGCTGCATTCTTGAAAGGAGTAGCACAAAGATGAAAACCGAAATTGTTCAGAAAATCGCAGAACATCTTGAACACGCAAAATCCAAACACCCTCTTTTCTGCGTAAGAATTTGCGGAGAAGGGACTACTTTGGAAAACGTGAAAGCACTTCTCAAAAGAAGCCGTGAAAATCGTGACATTTTCAAGACAGCCGATTGGGTTCTTTCGCAAGAAGTGCAAGAAGTCTTTGAAGCTTATCTTGAAGGGCGGTACGAAGATTGCCGTGAGGAAATCTTTGATACTATAGCGGTGCTTTTGCGTATGGATGAAAAGCTTGACAGCAAGGTACACTAAGATGGATTCGCTGAAACAGAAGCTGATTGAATCAAGCGAGAGGATGTTCCAAAACTTTCTTTCAAAAAAGAGCATGGCTACAAGCCCTGCTGCAAACAAGAAAGCTTATGAGCATAAGAGGTGGTTACAAACGAAAGAACGCTTGGCGACCGACCCAGAATTTGCCGCCCGTTACAGGGCTATGCAAGCAGAAGCGCAAAGAAAGCATCTGGCAAAGAAGCCTAGACCACCTCGCAGGATAGAGCTACAGGATAGACCAGAGCAATATGAGAAGTATCTTGCCGACAGGCGAAGGCGATATGCTGAACGATGTGCTAAAGACCCTAACTATAGGGCTGAACTAGCGAAAAAGAATCGTGAAGCGAAGGCTAGAAGAAAACTAGCGAACTGGAACCCTGTAAGCAGTAATGAAGTCCGTCCTGTAGGTCAAAGGTCTTATTCTGACAATTCCGTTTGAGTTGCTTACCGATGTAGAACGGCTGTTACCTCCACCAGCTTCAATCATGAACTTATCATCAAGAGCTATGCTGCAATGCGTAGCTCTTTCTTTTCCCCAGAAACACACTTCCAAGCCCTTTATTTCAGTTTTCCTTACCTTGGCATACCCTAGCCTTGAAAAACGCTCTAGAAGCCCCTGCGAAGTCCAATCTCCGTTAGGCAAGACACCGAAAGCCTGTAGGCATTCAACAACGAAACCAGAACAATCAAATCCGATAGAGCCGTTTCCGCCCCATATATATGGCTTGCCCAAGAAAGCTAAAGCGTAATCTCTAAATTTTATCAATCCACTCTCCTGTACGAGAACGATGAAGGTAGTTTTCTGCTTTGGCTACATCGTCTTCCCAAGATTCACCCTCTTTTAAGCCAGCTCTCAATAGGTACTTGATTGCGTTACCTACGCAGTAGGCCGCTTTTCTTGGAAGTTTCTCTCTGCTAACAACACTCTCTATGAGCTTGATTGCTTCAATTCCACTCTTATCGTAGTGTTCGCCTTTGACTTTGTTGTAAACTTTATTTTTCATTTATGGTTTGCCTTTTTGACGCTTTTTTTATTTATATTGTTATAGCGTATATTACTCCTCACATAAAGCTCACTGGGTTTAGTTTGTTTTCCCCAGTGAGTTTTTTTTACAATTTCTCAATTAAGAAGGTTACACATGAATTTTCTGACTTTACGGCTTCCGCACTTATCTTTCTTACAATTTTCCAGTTATCATCCTTGATTACTTTAGCGTCTTTAAGCAGGTCAAGTATGCTGGAAATCTGGTTATCGGTATCACGGGTTTTAAGGTCTTCATGTCTGAAAACGAAAGAAATCTTTACAGGATTGTCAAGAGGTTGGCAAGGTATGCCTTGATGCAAAAGTTCAATCTGTTTAGTCTTTAGCCACTTGACATATCTTTCGGAAGGGATGTTTTTTCCGCTACGCAGTCCTATTCTATTGTTCTTCTTTGAAGGTGTTTCGCCCGTAAGTGTGTAAGAGCAATAAATCATTTCTTTAGTTCCTTTATTGCATATACAAAAGTAACAATCATTTATCAAGCCTGTCTAGCAACGAAGTAAGATTGTCTATCTTTGTTGACAGAACTCCTATGCTGACATCAAGCTTGCCAACACTCTTGCGAAGCTCGTTTATTTCAAGATTCTTTTCAGACAAGGCATCGTGGATGTGCTTAATCTCGTTTTCGTTGCTCAAACACTTGTCACGGACATTCGTTAGTTCGTCTGTATTCTTGTTACTTTGTTTTGCATTCGTCGGCATAGTCTTTCGGTAAATGTAGAAACAAAGTACGATTACGACTACCAATGGTAATGCCGTTGGTGCTACGTATGGAATCAATGTCTGTATGAGTTCGATCATTTACTTTACCCTATGCATCACAGCATACCCTTATGTTGCATTGCTTGCTTGCGGCATCAGAATAAGTCCATCCGCTGTAATCAACATTTGATGGTCTAATCCATATGTTTTTCCATCCTATTCCCGAGTCTTCTGGCCCCCAAAACCATACTCTGTTGAATGTCGGAGTAGTGTTGGGCTTATTGTACTTGTCGGATGGAATGGCGCTGAATCCACTTGAATTTGTAGCGTTAGGCCATACGGAGTAACCAGTGCTTTGTAGTGCAGCGTAACCTTGTGAAACTAGAGACATGCAATCCGCTGCGTTTGGTCTTCTCCATCCTGTAGGGAGCAAGGCGTCAATTTCAGCGAACGAATCTGTTCCGTAGTAAAATCCAAAGTCTTGATGGTTGTAATCTCTATACTGCCGTGTACCCATCGTGTAGAGCTGAAGGTTCTCCGTTATCCACTTCCTTCCGTCAATAACGACATAGTTGTATATCCTGTCGCCAATCTTTACCTTGTTGGAAGCTGGTGAAGTTACTTGAACTAAAGAACCCCCGTTCTTTACAACAAGATTAGGGCCATCCATGTTGAAAAGCATTACTCCATCTTTTGCGTTAGGGAAATTTTTAACAAAATCTGTTGAATTGTCGCACTGAAGGCTTCCAATCAAGTCGCTCTTTACACAAGGTATGTATATATGACCCCATGCAAAGTTAGGTGGAACAATTATGCCTTCACAATGTTCCAGTATGACGCTTTCAAGTTCCTGTCTTGGTGGACGGCTTTCGTCAAATATACGCTTCTGAAAATCCCACTCATAGAACTCGTTACCGCTGTAGTTTACATCTGCATAACTTCCGCAAGAGTTTGAAATCTTTATTGTCGTGTGATTTCCCAAGGATATGGCTCTGTTGCCATAGATATTCTGTCTTGCAAGCGGTGTGCTGATAAAGAAGCTATTGTCAATCTCTACATGGAAATCATCATCATCGTCAAACTTGAAGAAGTACCCCTTATTGGAAGTAGGAAGCGGATGGCTCTCATCACTTTCAATTTCAAAGTTGCAATTAGTGAACTTTGCAGAAGTGTAACGCATATCTACAGGAGCTGATGCTACAACCCACTTGTTAAACTTAACGATAGTATCGGCAGGATTGTAAATCCCGAAATTGCAGCAGTCAAATTCTATAGTAAACGATTCTTCTAGAGATATTGACTGACTACCTGTTCTATTAACAGTAAAGAAGCAGTTTTCAAATCTAGTAAGATAAGTCAATCCCTTAAAATAGACATTCTTGTTGTTCAGTGCCATTGCAAGTTTCTTGAAAGTGCAGTGCCACTGAAGTCCGTCACCACTGCCATCAAGTGCTGGTGTATTCAGAATACCTACATCAAAACCTTGTATTGCAAGTTCTTCAAATTCATACCACATATTGTTAGTATTGTTTACAGCCATCTGGATGCAAACACAATTATGAGAATCACTGCTAGTGAACCAAGGTCTATTCATCAACACGCAGTTCTTTAACTTAAAACCACGCTGGGTCAAGTTGAACATAGGTGTTGTAGATGTTCCGTAACTAGTCGGGTTAAACCAAATGCGAGGAGCATATCCTGTAGTAAAACCACAGAATCCTATTACTTCAATGTCTGGAGAATTTACATTCCAAGAAGTTTTCATTAGGTACGGATAGTTATCGCTACCACAATCACGAAGCTTAATCTTCCTAATGTTCAAGGAAACCATTCTTTCAAGAACGGGTGTCAAGTCTTGCTGCGAGTATCTATCATAGCCAAGTTGCTCTGGATAAGCTTCAAGCCTATTCTGTAGAACAGCTAGTTTGCCAGTCGCTAATGATACAATATCCATTCCGTTAGCTGTTCCAGTATCAGTTACAAGGTATCTTGAAGCACCCATGTCACCGCTAGTATGGAAGCCGTTAGTTTCAAAATAGTCACCTACGGACAGGTTTGCTGCATCTGTAATGGCATTCTGCAATGTTCCGTAGATTGTAGTTCCGATACCGCCACCTAATGAAGTAATCTGGGTAAGGGTATTGTTAATCATTACCCAAGTGTTGCCGCTTGCGTCAACCTTGAAGACTGTCTTTCGGTGGTTATCATCAGTGCCGTCACCGACAGAAAATAGTCTAGTGTCAGGTGCTTCGTAATCGTTGTATTTTCCGAATACAGCCTCACCATTTACCGCAATTACACCTAGTCCATGAGCGAAAGAGTTCTGGTTGTTTGCTTGGCTGAACTGACCCCCTGCATGGGAATTAGCACCAGAAGCAATCGTCTCTTCTCCTTCAGCGTGAGAAGCTGCCCCCGTAGCCTTCGTTTTCCTGCCTTCAGCGTGTGCAGCCCCCTGCGATGCTTCCGTTTCAAAGCCTTCCGCGTGAGAGCAGGCATTTGACGAAACGGACTTGTCTCCTTCGGCGTGAGAAGTTGTACCAGATGCGACCGTCATGTTACCTTCGGCATGAGAAAGCGCTCCGGATGCGGTCGTTCCGCTTCCTTCGGTATGAGAAGCAACTCCACTAGCCTTCGTACTGTCGCCTTCTGCGTGGGCAAATACTTCAGTGGCCTTAGTAGAGTAGCCTTCTGAATGTGAATAATGTCCTGTTGATTCTGTTAAAGTACCTTCAGCGTGAGAACCATCACCTGTAGCTTTGGTTGACACGCCTTCTGCGTGGGAACCACCACCAGTAGCTTCCGAATAAACACCTTCGGAATGTGAACCGCTGTTTGTAGACTTTGTTAAGTGACCTTCAGCATGGGAAGCCCTGTACGATTCTGGAGAACCTTCATTTCCAGAAACGCACTGATAACCTTCAGAATGTGAGTACGGACTAATTGATTCTGATAATCCACCTTCAGCATGGGAATAGGATGCTACAGCCTTTGAGTACCAACCTTCTGCATGGGAATAGTTTCCTTCTGCTTCGGTATACATACCTTCTGCATGGGAAGAGTTCCCAGACGCTTTGGTGCCATAGCCTTCTGCCCAAGAGTTTGCTCCAGAAACAGAAAGATTTGCGCCATTGTTTGAAATGTTATTGTTCTCGTCAATTACGATTGGAAGGCTTGCTGTGTACTCTTCTCCACCACCACCGCCTTCACCAGAATTTGCACTAATGTTATCCCATAGTTTAACAAATGTTCCAAATCTGTCAGTAAGGACAAATTTGTAAGACTTGTCTTTTTCTAGAACTACTTCAGCCCTTCCAGCCATATCAAGAATGATAGGGTTGGTGTTCATGTTGGCTGTATCTGTACTTCCAATAGTCTTGTAAGTTACGATGCTTTCTCTAGTACCTGCCTTGTATGTGTACAATCTACCATTTGCATAAGGTTTCCCGTTTGCGTTCAAGAATTGCTGATTGTAAGCAGGGGGAAAAGACAAGTTTACATTATTAGCCATAAAAACCTCTGTATATTCTCTGTATAATATTTTACACCTTTTCAAATTCAACTAGCCAATCTATAGTAGGCATGAACTGCTGTATCTTCTGGATTGTAAGTTCATCGCCATAAGTCATGTATAGGGCTTCTGTTGTTGAAGTTTCTCCGTTCTTTGTGTATTGAATCCTGTCGTTAAGAGGTATGATTTCGGCTATATCCTGCGGCTGTGGCCCAAGTGAGCCAACCTGTGTCAAAGGTTTAGCCTTTACAACGAAAGCGTCAATAGAACCAAGCTGAAAAACCTTTGATGCAAAGAAGCTGTAATCACTAAACTTCTGTACACTAGCCTTAAAGTTTGGTATTGTTGAATAGCTTAAATAGTCTATAGTTCCTATAGATACATCCCACGATGCTGTAGGAGTTGTAGAACCATCTGTTGACGATGTTAGCATGAACGATGTTATTTTTACAGGTCTTAAATAGACATCGCCAACGAATGTGTTTCCTTCAATATTGTAGCCTTGCAAGCTTTCATTTGCCCAAGTACCGCTATTTAGGGATGTTGGTATGAAGGCTTCCAACGGAGAACCGCTGTTGTCTACATTGAAGTTACAGCTATTTACAACAATGTTACAAAGCGTTACAGCTCCACTTGCTGTCTGTAGGTAAACAGGCTTGTTGAAGTCGCATCCGATAAACTTCTGTTCAAGAATGTTGTGGCTATTCGCAATTAGCTTTACAGCACCATTGAAAGAACATCCTTCTGCATAGCATTCATCAACTAGAAGCGTCTTGTTTTGAGCTGTACTTACATGACAATTCCTAATATTTAGAGAAACCTTCTGCAATTCTTGTGAGTACCCGTAAATACTTGAATCCTCTGCATCAAAGATAAAAGCTCCGTACTCGCTGAAGAAAGAACAATCCTTTAGCTTGATCGTATCAATGGCTGTACCAGTTCCAGTTTTAAGAATAGTTACAAAATCACCATTGACAAACCTAAATGTCTTTGCAACATTGTCAAGAACTCTTGTGTAGGTTACGGATTCACCTTGCAAGTCAAGATTCTTTTTTGCAGATGAAAGCATGATATTTACTGCATCATCTGAATTTACGTACATCTTAAAGAAAACAGAAGTGCTATCGTCAAAGTCTATAAGGCCATCAAGCTTCCATTCATCATTGAAATACTTTAGAGTTGTCCTGTAATTACTTCTAAACAAGGCTCCGCTTGATGGAATAACTACAGAATTGTCTACCTTGTCGGTAAACGATTGACCAGAAGCGTTTACCTTGTTTACAATAAATTTTGTTCCTTGCGATTTTGGAGTTCCGTCAATATTCCAGATGACAAAAGCGTTCAGAAGTTTATCATTGTCGGTAATCTGATTCTGGTTGATTAAGCCACAATCAATAAAAGATACTCCCGTTCCGCAATTAGAAAAACACTTACCTACAAATTCGCAATCTTTGAATGTTGTGTTGGACGCAATAGTACGATGGTTTTCGTTAGTTTCAGAACCGATAAATTTCCAGTTATTGAAGGTATTGTTACTTCCAGAAATTGCGTTGGTCTTGTTATCATTCAAGAAACAGGTGAGTCCGCTGAACAGCGAGCAAGCGTTAAGGCAATCTTGGTCTCCGTTAATCCAAGATGTCTTGAAAAATCCTTTTCCAAAAGATATTGTTGTCAAGAGGAAAAGGTTGGAAAGCTTGCTATCTTGAATTGCGCTGAATCCACCTGCGAATTTAATTACGATAGTTCCTATTGGTGTAGGTACGTCAAGGTAACCTTCCATGTCAAAAATAATCTTGTTTGTTTCCGTTGCTGATGTCGTAACGGGTTTATTGAAGGTTAGTCTTGTTCCAGAAGCAAAGATATAGTGTCCTGCATTGAAGAATACTTCTTTACATAAAGCACTTCCGTTTGAAAATGTTGCAAGTGCCGTAGCCTTGTCTGAAAGCTCCGATGTAGAAATTGTAGAACCCATATCTGGGAAGACACCGAATGTTGTAGCGCAAAGAACTGGTGTCTCGCAAAGCTTCCATCTTCCAGCAGTAGTATATCCAGTAACGCTCGTTACTATCGTAGAACCATAATCTTCGGCATCGTTGTTGCCTTCAACCCATACATAGGTTCTAGGCTCAATCCCGTCTTCTTTGGAGTAATAACCTACAACAGATACAACTCCGTGTTCTGACGGGTCTACAAGCCTTAAATCTGCTATAGTGTCGCAGAAACCAGAAGAAAGGTCGCCTCCGCCTTCAGATTCTTCGGAGCCGCCATAAGCCTTGAACTCTTTTACTAGATTCCAGTAAGTATCTTCGTTTGCATGGTCTCTCATGGAACCAATGTCAGTACCTGTAAACTTTTCAACTCTACAGGTGTAAACGCCAGTATCAAGAAAAATCTGATGTTCAAGCCTTCCGTCCTGCAAGGTGTATTGGGGGTTCTCGCCCTGCGTTTCACCCTGCATATCGTAAAAGATAGACTTATATTGAGTAGAATCAGCGTTGAAGAATTTTACTCTTCCGATAAGCGGTTTGCCATTTTCGTCAAATAAAGTCTGCCATTGGTCTGTAAAAGAAATACGCATTATTATTCTCCTTTGAAAGGAATATTGAAAGAACCTTTTTGACGCATCCTAACAAGAGGACTGTCATAGAAGTAGTTTACTAGTCCGTTTTTGAAGGCACTTATGTTACTCTGTTCTGGGTTGACTGGCATGATGTTTTCATCATCGCTTAAAATTCTAGTTCCACCCTTTGACATTGCATAAGCTCCAACACCTGTAATTTTATTGCCCAAAAAACCAACCAAAGGAGAATAACCCTTCTTAAATTCCTGTAAGGTTTCTTTGGTATTCTGAAGATTCTTTGATTTTTCAATTTTTTGTGGAAGTTCAGCAACATCTTTTTCAGCAGCCTTTATACTCTTAACATTTTCAAAAGCTTGCTTTCGTACAAGATTTGGCGAAAGTTCACGCCTTACTTCAGCCGCAAACTTTTCTGGAGAGCTATATACTCCACCAGCTTGCTTTGATACTTCTGATAATGTCTCGGAAATTTTCTTCAAGGTATTTTCGGACTTTAGCGATTCAAGTCTTGCGTTTAGCTCTTTTTTCTTATCTTTATCGGATAGGTGATTTACCTTCTTGCTTACATTTTTGAAAATGTTTGTATTCTCTATATATCCTTGCGAGAAGTTTTCTGGCAAAGTACCTTCTTCGTAATTTACTTGGGCTGTCTTGAACTTATCATAGAAAAGTTCCTTCGCAGCTTTTTCGTCCTTTACGCCATTTGGGAAATTTCTATTTACCCAAAGATTGTAAAGATTGTCCATCTTTGAGCCACTTGCCTTTGTTATGACGGCTTCTGCAACAGGTTCATCAAGATATGCGTTCATTTCGTTGAAAATTCTGATTCCATTTTCAACGGATTTTGATTCATCAGTCAAATCAATTCCACGCATTTTCATTGCTTCAACATATTCTGGATTTTTTGCGTAGAACTTTGAAAGATTTGCTAGAGCTTGTCTAGATTCACTTTCAGCACCTAAAGCAACACCTGCCATAGGGTAATAACCTGTAGCTTCAGATACAATCGTTTGAGGTGTGTTAAAATCAACGCTTTTTGACCTAGGCGTGTTCTGAATAGGAGAATTTATGTTAAACCCTACCTCATAAGGAGAATTATCAACAGCTCCGAAATATACAGGGTTTCCTACGATATGCGTTTTCTCCATTTCAATAGCTTGATTCAAAATGTCGTTTGGTTTTGAAGAATAAATGTCTGTAGGTTCACGGAAATTCCTTGCATAAAGGTTTATTCCGCTTAAACCTTCTTTACCAAACATATTCTCTCTTGTTTTGATTGATTTCAATACATTTTGTGTTTCATTAAGTTGTTTCTGTAAGTTGTAATATTCTCCAACTTCCTTTAGTTCATCGCTAACATTTTTTACCTTTTCGTCAATAAAACCTCTGTTAGTTATTTTAGGAACAAATTTACCAAGCTTGTAAAAAGCACTTCCCATACCAGCTCCAAGACCAAAACCTTCAATAGTATTTATTGGAGTTGGTACAGCCTTTTGCTCTCCCTCTAAAGTAGACTTTGCGCCAATTAAACCACCCTTTAGCGAAGCTTCACCAAGCATTCCCAAATTTAGTGCATTAGCGGTTTTACCTACTTTTAAGAGTTTAGAAAGTTTTATCCAAGGACTGCCAATCATAGCAGCATCAAAACCAACTTCACCAATGTTCAAAACAGGGCTTTGACCAACAAAAGGAATTTCTGTTTTTCCCACAAATGGAAAATCCGCTTCGTAAGGTGGTAATGTATAGCTTGTAGGCTGAATAGCACCAGCTTGCTTTGCTTGCTCAATTGTATTGAAGTAAGGAAATTGAAGTAGCCTAGCTGCTCCACCTATAGCCTTATCTTCAATAGGTCTTTCAGATAAAGCCTGCTTGTTTGCAAACCTTTCTGCTAAAGAAGCTTTTCCAAATCTATCTTCAAAAGGTTTTGTTTCGTAATCTTTCTTTACTTTATTATAGAATAGATTTTCAATATCTTCAACAGAACCTTCAAAAGTAGGGTCAAACTTGAACCCTGTCATAAATTCGCCATATTCTGTCGCTCCCTTGTCAAAAGGAACAATCATGCCGCCTTCGCCAGAATATTCAAAACCTCTTGGAACATCGCCAGTTGTAAGAAAATCGTTTATAGCCTTGTTAGTCCAGTAAGGAACATCAAAAATATCCTTGTATCTTTGATATTCAAGGTCTTGTTTTGTGGCGTGGTCTTTTAGATAGTTAATTTCTCTTAAAAGATTGTTTGTTGTAAGGTTTTTGATTCTGGACTTTTCTTTAGTACCTAAAGTTTCAGAAATGTTAAAAGGCTCAAAAAACCTTTCTCCAGAATTTTCAAAAATTCCTACAAGATTGTTAGCGATTTCAGTTCTTTGGCTCAAAGGATTCATGTTCTTGAAAGCATCAAGAACTGGTTTGTTATCCTTATTTTGTCGTATGTATTCTTCTGCAAGTTCTGTAAAAGAAGGGAATTTTGTTGTAGGTTTGTTTGAATAATTTTTTAATTCTATGGCGTTAGAAAGGGAAAAATCTAATTTATTTTTCCTATCCTTATAGACTTCTTCTAAAGCCTTCATTCTCTTGTCAAATTCTTGCTGGGAATAATAACCTGCCATAAAAACTCCTATTCAAAAGAATCGTCAAGGTCAATTCTGTAAAGCGTTTTCTTGATGTTTCCATTTTTATCTAGTTCGTTTACAGGAATGGCCTTAATCTTCAAACCAGTATTTGCTAAAACTTTTGTCCTGTTTCCCAATGCGTTTGTTGAATAAAAGTTTTCACGCAATATCTTGTCAAGAGTATCAACATTGCCCTTTGACAATAAACCACCATTTTGTATAGTGTTGTAAAGATTATACAAGGTTCTGTATGTACTTCTTCTATTCACATCAGTGTTGCTGGTTTTATCAATATTCCTATACTGATTTATTTCAGCTTCGTATGCTCTTAAACCATAAGACTTGGGTAGATTGAAATTCGGATTTTTTTCAAAAACATTCCTAACGCCTTGGTATCTAGCTTCATTTGCAAGCAAAGGATAGATTACATCCCTATACTTTCCAGCGTTTCTATTGTCTTTTGTAATAGACGAAGATAATTCGCTTGCTAGAGAAAGAATATCCTTTTGCCAGCTAGTATTATCAGCATTTGCTTGCATATAGCTATCAAGGTTATCCCTTACTCCATGTTTTCTAAAGTTTGCGATTGACAAATCTTTATTAAGAAGTTTTCCAACCTTTTTTAGAATGGGATCGCTTTCTTTAGTAGGTTCTTTTTTTGTTCCGATACTTGTGTTTTTGTTTGTATAGGGAACAACCTTACCATCAACAAAAGCAAGGTTACCTAAACCACCTTTTTTTTGACTTTCACCTATATTGTTTTTTTGAAGGTTTTCAGTTTGAGTCTGTTCGTATGAGGGTAATCTTGTAGAACCGATATTCTGACCAATACCGCCTTGACCTTCCATAGATGGTCTTTCAAAATTCTCAATTCTCTGATAACCTGCGTCTTGCGGCTTGATGTTTAGACCGATTTCAAGTTTCTTGTCAACATCGCTTGCACCCTGCATATATGCCGAAGATTTTGAAAGCTGCGCATTACCACGCTGCTTCCAGTAGTTACTGCTATTTTCAAGATAAGCAGCATCCCTCAACAAGGCATCGTACTGGCTTGCGAAATTCTGATACTTTTCAAGTTCCTTGCTCTTGACAACTTCAAGGAATTGTGGCGTTCCGTAAGAACTTCTAATCTTGTTAGCAACATTTTCTGGAATACCATAATCCTTAAACAACTTTTCAGCCTGTTCCCTACGGATTTTAGAATTTTCCAAATCACGCTGGGCGTTGGCAAATGATGTTTCGGCTCGTAAATCGGATTCAAGCGATTTACCAGCAAGAGTTGTGATAAGGTTGGCACCTTGTCCGAAAAGATTTTGAGCCATTCCTTGACGGGCTGTATATTGCTGCATAGCACTTTGAGCAAGACCACTCTGCTGACCTGCAAGATTTGCCATGGGTTCCGACAAAGAATCTGCTTCGGGATAGAAAATAGGCTTCGTCATTGCCGCTGCAATAGCTGCATCACGCAAGACAGCTTGATTTCGCATCTGTTGCTGTTCGTAAGGAGTGTTCTTCGGGTACTTCAAGAAGTCGTACCAAGGGTTATTATCACGGCTTTCTACAGAAGTAGGCTCCTGCGTCTGATTCGGAACAGCTTGGTTTTCTATTGAACTTGTTTCGTTACCAGCAACAGGAGAACCAGATGCTGCTTCCATTGCAGCCTGTTGTTCCGTTGCGTTACTTTCTTGATTCAATAGAGCCTTTTCGTCTTCGGACAAAGGAGCAACATTTCCGTTTTCATCGGTCTTGAATACATGCTTTGAACGGAACGGATTTACCATGTTGCTTCCATGAGTTCCGAATGTAAGTTTGCCTTCTGGTGTAATGCCTAGACTGGCTAGACCTTTCTGTATGGAAGGTGCTTGACCAACAAACGGAGTTGTTCTAAACCCGTTCTGAACGGCTAACCCCTTATCGTAGTACCCGTAATCCTTACGGGCGTTCTGCTTCTGCCATGCTTCAAATTCAGCTGCTGCTTGCTGCGCTTCCCAGTTACGCTTCTGATTAAGAATGTCCTGCTGAATACGATTGTTTCTCAACTGGACATCAGAAATGTCGCTAAAAGCGTCTGGTTTTACTCTTGCGTAAGGAAAAGTCATTAGACAACTCCGTAATCAAAGTTAATCACTGGATATTCGTTAATTCCACCAATCTGCTGCATATACTTCTTTACGATTTCATCGTATTGCTTCGGTGTCAATGTAGCTAAAAGAGGATTTCCTGCTTCTGTCACGGAGCTTCCACCACCAGCCAAAACCATAGGCTCATTTTCGTTCTGTCCTGTAGGATAGATAGGTTTTTCCCATACAGATTCTTCGTTTCCGTACATACCTTTAAGAATATCGTCAACACGCTTTCTCTGGGCATAAGCTTCAATACCCTTACCGAGAAGGTTCAACCCATCAACGGCTGCATTAGCACCCCAGTTACCTTCACGGGATGCTTGAACTCGCTGACGATAATCGTAGTTTGGCTGATAGTTAGGATTTGACCATCGTGTATTCTCAAACATATTTACCTCTAGTAAAGTTTAGGTGCTTGTGCTTGTGCCTGTGAAGGTGCTGTAAACTGCGCAAACGGGCTTACGCTTCTACCACCAGCTTGCGCTACAAGATTAGAGTATGTTCCTGCGAGGTTTGCGTAGGCATCGGCAGCAGAGTTCTGGTTACTGATTCTTGCGCTTGTAACATCACCATACATACCAAGGCCACTTCCAAGGCTGTTTCCGTATGCTTCCATAACTCCAAGCCGTGTTGTAGCCTTGTTCTTCAACATATCGTTATACGCCTTCCATTGGTCTAGAGCCAAGCCCTTGTCTTGGAAGTATGCTTCACGGGCTTCCTTATAAGCCTTCGTGGCATTTTCGTTCATAAGGTTAGCGGTGTTGTTGATAAGTCCACTTGAATAAAGACCACCACCATTAGCAGCAGATCGTTCCAACGCCCTCTGTTGTGCGTTTGCATTTGTTTCCCACGCCTTGTCATAGAAGTCCTCTATGTTCTTGGTGTAGTCAAAATCTGTAGGGTTGTAAAGGAAGTCGTTAGGACTTTCTACAAGGTTCCTGTAGTTCCTTGAAAGAGAACCCATCAGCTCTGGAGAATAAACATCACCAATCTTTGATTCGTATTCTCTCAACAGGTCTTCGTTAGACCTGTAGTTGCCTTCAAGGTTGCTCCATGCATCAGAAGCCCTAGAAGCTGCTTCGGCAGCTCCCTTCTGCGCCTGTCTGTTAGCCTTTCCCTGTGCGTAGGCGTTGATTAGCCCACTTCCAAGAGCCATTCCACCTGCTGCAAGTAAACTTCCAATCATTTTTTAGTTCTCCTGTATGAAAACGCCTTCTACCTGCCATCGGGTGTTTTCTGGTTGTGAAATGGTAATCTGCTCTTTTGACGCTTCAATGAAAACGCTACCAAGAAAGCCATCGTTACCATATATTTTACAATAATACCTGTAGTTACATTTGGGAATAGTGAATGTTTTTGTTCCAGAACCGAGCTTTTGCCAAAAAACGGCCTTGCCGAATTTGGCTACCTTTACTCCGTCAGAACTTTCGTCATTTCCCCATTCACCCTTCAAGCCTTCCAAAGTCTGCGATATTCGCATTTCGTCAAAATTCTTTGACCAAGCTTCGCTAATATGCGTAAACCTACTTTCTGCCGTATCGGTAAGCATCAGAAGCCCCTTGTTCTTGTATAACGAATCTTGCTATTAGTAATAACCCAGTCAACAGGAGCCGTTAGAGAAACTTCAATTACCCCTAGCCTAGCCATTCCAAGACCTAGGAACTGGCAAAGATAGTCATATTCGCCTGTACGACCCATAAAAGCATCGTTTAAGTCCTGCCATGTATTACCGCCATCAGCACTGAATCTTCCCATTACGGCTGGTTTATACCCAGCATTCTGCCAAGCTTCGCCATCGTGGGGTTCGCTCATATCGTCAAAAGGATTTTCGTATGGAGTTGTACCGACATTGCACTCAATCCTAAACTCATTTACGATAAAGTTTGTCAAGTCTGAAACGATTATGGGAGTTCTACGCAACCTGCGAATAGGTCTTCCATCCCATTCCGTATGCTTGTTCTCAACAACCTTCATCAAGCAGTTGTTTTCATAATTACCGAGATATACCTTCCCGTTGAACTGATGTGCAAAAACGGGGAACCAGAAGTGGTCAACATCCATTTTTGCGTCACGGGTGCTTCTGTTATGCCATAGACCAGTGTCAAAATCATAAGCGAAAGTCTTGTCTGCCTTCGGGAAAGTGATTATGTAGAAATGGTGTCCTGCGTAGTTGTAGCCGAAACCAATTGCATCATCGGTAACATCCATAGCCTGTATTTCCCTGTCAAGGGCAAATGTGGATATTTTCTTCGGCTTGCCATCAATAGCTACGCACCAAATTCCATTATGACCATCATCACCACTTCCAAGCCAGCAAAGCTCGTTTTCTGTCTTCGCAAGGCTCTGCGGTGCAGCAATTCCGATGTTGTTTCCCATTAGAGAGTTTTTGAGCTGGTATTCGCTATCTTCCATCGTGAGAACGGCATAGCTATGCCCACCAAACACGAAAAGCGTACCATTGTTGATACACTCCATTGCGAGAACCTTGTCACCAGTATCGGATAGAGGGGTATAGAACATATAAGCACCCCTATCATCCTTCCAGCCCCATTCGTTAGCAGGAACATCCTTGTAAAGAGGTGTGTAACCATCGGCCTCATACTGAATCTTGCCATCAGAATCAAGGTCGTAAACCTTGATTGTACCGCCTTGGAACGCTCCTACACGGGAAATGAAAACTTGTCCGTAATCGGCATCGTTGATTAGGATTCTACTTTTCATTTCAACGATGTGGGTAGACCTGCAAGGCGTTACGTTCAACTCTGGGTTACTATTCTGGTTAAGCGGATTGTAAGGATTCCTTGGATTCTCAATGACTTCAAGATGAACTTCAGAATCATTATCAAGCAGTCCACAAACAAGAGTGTTAGTCCGTCCGTAAGCCATGCATAGCTGCGAATTTACACCGCCACTTTCTGCAAACCTTACTGGCTGCATAACGGCTTCAACACCGCCTATCTTTACACAGCTTTGAGCCTTTAGGTTTGGTTTGATTCTCCATAGGTTCTTGTCAAAAATAGCGTACATATATGGTACGCCTTCTGGACTTGAAGAACTTGTATAAATTCCACGGCATCCAACACCATAGGTAAAATCATCGTTAGGAGTGTTTGAAGCTGAATTTGCCCCAAAGTACAGGACGGCTTCGTTCCCATCAATGCTCTTTAAAATCTTTTCGGTATATCCGTTGTTACCAGTATTTACAGGTTCAACAAACATATTCAAGGATATTTCTGGTGAAACAACCTTGAACCGACCTTCGTAGGAACCACCGACAATGGAAGGTAATTCAACTCCGTAATTTTCGCTCATTACCAGCCCCTAGGAGAAAGAATATTATAGAACGGATTTGAATCAACATCAGTATAGAGGATGTGATGATCGTTCTTGTTTCTGTCTTGAATCTTGTTAAGAATATCATCCTTTTCGGCAATCAAGACTTCAATATCGGTTGTGGGAAGCTTGTACTTTCGTGAAAGGCGAATTGCAAGAGTTACGATGAATAGCTGCACATATTCTGGTGGTGCATCAAGAACATCGTCAATTGTTACTTTGTCAAGATTCCTATTGTAAACGATACGGATGTCACGGGTTGTAGGTCTGTTGAGATAGAGAAAACCGCTTTTACCAGTTCTCTGATATGTAGCCAAGGATGGAACGGCAGGAACATTCAGTACATAAGGTGTTATAGCACCAAATCCAACCACCTGTATCGGAGACCAGTTCAGACCATTCCTATACGAAACCTGCAATACGCTAACTGGCTGAACCTCGCTAATTATGTACGGAGTACCGCCAAAACCGACCTGCGGTTCCTGCGGCTGTTCGCCTTCTTCTTCGGCTACGAAAAACTGATATGTCTGATAGCCAGACGGAAGTTCACGAACATTCTGACAATAGGGAAGATAATTCTCTAGGTTGTAGTTGTAGATGATTTGGTTGAGAAAACCTTCGGCTTCAACCGCCCTGTTGCCATCGGGTTCGGCCTTGTCATTCAATATGCCCGAATATCTGTAGGCCGTTGTGATAATATCCTTGATTGTAGCCATAATTTTACCTAAAAAAGTTTATCCGTACATATATTTTACACACAAAAATCTATATTAGTGTCATAGGAGCTTTTATGCAAACCGAAGCTAAAGTAAAGAAATTTGAGGGTCAAACCTTTATTATCGGATATGTCGGAGACAAGCAGGGATGCGGATTCTACCGATTCCGTTCTCTCGCCACATACCTAAACAATGTTGAAAACTGCAAGTACAGGTTTCTTGAACCGCCTTTTGAACTGAATGACGAAAGAATCTTGTCAAAAACGGCTGCAATAGTATTCAAGTCCGATGCTTCCGATATGACGAAGTATTGCATTGAACATTACATCGCTTTGCGGGAAAAGAAGGGTTACACCTATAACCTTGTCATGGACTTTGACGATTTGCCGTACAAGGCAGGTGACAATGGTGCTTCCGATAACCTTGATTCAAAGACAAAGCTTGCCGTTGACAGAATCTTGGTCTTTGCTAAACAGATGGACTTGATTATAGCTTCCACTTCTTTTCTGGCAAAAAAGCTTGAAGAAAACGGAATGAAGAATGTAAAGACAATACCGAATGTTGTCTCTCGCTATCTTTTCGGCTACCCTACACACAAGCTTAACAAGAAACCTCTTATCTGTTATACTGGGTCTATTTCTCACTTTGGTGACAGAGGTTCAAAGGTTGACTTTTCAGAAAAGTGGAAGACTTTCATCAAGATTGGCGTTGAAAACGATATTTTTGATTTCATTGTATTTGGAAGGTCTGAACAGAAGAACAAGTTTTTCGGAAAAAAGCTTGGCTCAAAGATTGGAAACATTCAATGGTCTCACATCTTTTCGTACCCGTCCGTTCTGAAGGCTATCAACCCAGACTTCATGATTGCTCCATTGGCTAATGTTGACTTCAACAAGGCTAAATCAAACATCAAGATGCTAGAAGCTGCTGCTCTTGGTGCTGTTTTTATGGGCGATGTCTTTGAAGGTTCTCCGTATAGCGGATGTTTGGATTGTCAAGCTGTTACGGAAGCAGACACTCCGAAGACCATTATGGATAAGTTTAAATTTCTTGCAAAGCCAGAAAACTTTGCGGCTGTACAGAAGGCGCAAGCGGATTTTATTTCCGAAAGCAACCTTTATACAGAATCCGAAAAGTATATCGGCTACTACTTCAACACTTTAACTAATAAGGAGAACGATATGCCCTGTGGTACAAAGAAGGGTGGCGGTAAGAAGCCCCCGAAAAAGTAATTCCGAGAGGTTAGAACGCTTTTGCAGATTTTCAACTTCCCTATTCAAAGACACGAAAATCTGTGTTGCTGTCATAGCTCAATTGGTAGAGCAACTGCTTTGTAAGCAGTAGGTTACAGGTTCAAGTCCTGTCGGCAGCTTTAAAATCCTGTATCTAGGTTCAAGCCCTAGCAAAGGAACGCTAAAATACACTAGATGTAGAAATGATCTTTGTAGTTTAATAGAACTAAAAACACAGGATAAAAATTTGGAAGGTTATCCTAATTGGTAATGGGCTTGTTTGCTAAACAAGCGTGTGAAAGCACTTGCAGGTTCAAGCCCTGCACCTTCCGTAAGAACATCAGATGTAGTTCAATAAGAATATTCTTGCGTTGTGCGCACTAGCGTAAGAAAGATGCGGGTATCGCTGAATCGGCGCCATTATGATAAAGCCTAGACCCGCCATCGTAGCATTTGCAATCGCTCCTTATGGTAAAAAAATGGGCTACCCCAATCGGGGTAGTCCTTTTCGTCATTGGCAAACCAACAATGACTAATTACGGGAGCTTGACAACAAGCAAGCGGCTACGACGACCATCAATCATCTGCGAGATATACGGAATATCCACACGGACAATCTGCTGACGGGTGTAAACATTAGCCCACTTTGCAACCTGTGCCGTAATCTTACCCACACGCTGCGTGGATTCGGTACAGCCATCAAGCTTCGGATGCTTGTAGGTGTCCCATTCAAGGGCATCGGCATCACGGGCTTGGATAATGGTGTAGTCACCTGTTGCCGTAAGCAGCGTCTTTGCGGTAAGACCAGCCGTACAAATGGCGGTGAAAGAACCATAGGTGTTGCAGTTGGTGATTTCCGCACCAGTAACGCTTGCTGTACCTTCACGGCAAACAATCTTCTGCGAAAGCTTACCAGAGGTATGAGCGTCATTTACGGATTCAACGATGAACACCTTGTCTTCAGAGGTTCTACGACCGAACATATCGGTACACTTGGCTTCAACGCCACTCAAAGTGAACATCATGCCGACATACAGGTTAGTACCTGTAATGCTGATGCCATCTGTTCCGATAGTGGTGACATTGGCTGCTGTCTGCGCACCCGTCACGGAGAGCGTAGGCATATAGGTTTCAGAAACCCAGTCAACATCCATGAAGTTACCGATGAATGCGGAACGATAGATTTCACGCATGATGTCATTCGGAAGGAACAGAGAGAGGTTCTTCGCACCGAGGGAATGGAAGAAAGCGGGATGGGCAAAGCCACGGAACTTACCACGGCTACGGATAGCCTTCAAGGATGCCGCAAGACCAGCCAAATCATCCATGCCGAGTTCATTGGCGTTAATAACCTTGGCTCCATCAGAAACCTTCCAGCCACGATTGATGGAATCAATTTCAATTTCGGTTCCAAGCGTCTGACCACGGGGTTCAGCAATTTCATTCACGAAATCTTCAATTTCGGTAAGGCGTTCCCAAGTACCGAGTTCAACGCTTGTACGGGCGTTCATGAGGGTACAGGAAACTTCACGCTCCGAAACGGCCTTTAGGTCATTAGTGATGTCAACTTCACTAGTGCCAGCATAAGCCTTGCCCGGGTCGGGAAAGTAGAAGTTGTATGTAAGACCGCACTTCTTGCCTTCAACCTTGTCCTTCAGATAAGAACGGGAAGCTTGAATGTACGGGACATTGTCATTGACCGCAGCTGCAATAAACTGGGTCTTTCGGTTTAGGCTGAAAGAATTGGTTTCACCTGCCATAATATACCTACCTTTTAAGTTGTGTATTTACGATAGGTCTTCATGATTTCTGCTTCAGAAGCCGTATCGCTGTTAGACTTGTCGCCACCCTCGCCAATTTTCCCGATGATGGGAACATTTTTCTTGGGTGGAGTTTGGTTATTCTGTTCCGAATTTTTCGGTGGCTGCGCTTCGCTTCCGCTATTCGGTTGCGTTGCACCTTTGTTCAAAACGAATGTCCGATACAAACCTTCTTCCAGACGGGCAAGAGCAAACTTGCGAGAAGTCGGATTCGGGTTGTTCACGATATTGAAAAAGTCTTCTGGCTTCAGTGCAAAATGATAGAGCAGTCGTGGAGCCATTTCGCTATTGTCAATGAACTCCATTACATCGGGGTTAGAATCCAATGCGTTCTTCATTCCTGCTTCCAAAGCTGCATTAACAACTTCGCAATACTGCTGCCTTTGTTCAGCAGGGAACAAGGCTTCCTCTCTCTGAACAATCGTCATGAGACGCTGTTGCTCTTGAAGACTGGCGAGAGCCTGTTCAGCCTGTTGCTGCTGATTCTGGCGAGAGTCCTGCTGATACTGCTGATGCGCAAGATACCTAAAGTAATCTTCCTTGCTACGGAAATTTTCTTCGGTATATTGTTCTTCAGAAGGACTTTCTTCCTTGAACTTTGCAATCTGTTCTTGAAGCATCTTGATTTGGTTATTCAAGGCTTCGTTCTTGGCCTTAAACTCCTTGTTTTCGTTTCGGAGCTTCTGCCAAGTGTACTTGCGCTGTTCTTCGGGAGTGTGAACTTTTTCGTTGTTCGGGGATTCGCTTTCCTTCTTTTCAACGGAAGGCTCGTTAGGTGTAGGCTGCCCACCTGTAGCACCCAATTTTTCCGCTTCATTGGGAGTTTTACCATCGCCATCGCCCGTCACTTTAGGCTGTTCGTGGTTCGGAAGGTCTTCTTCAGTTACTTTGGTTTCATCTTCTTTTGTCTGTTCAGAACTTGAAGTAAGTGACTTCTCCAAATCCTCAAAAGTTTGAGAAGATTCCTGTTCACGGGAGATAACCGCATTTAGTCTTTCTGTAGCGTTCATTCTTTCTACCTATCTAGTTTTGGTTTACAATGCGGACAGGGCACTAGCTACCCCGTCCGTAATCATATATTACACACTTTCCTGCTTATTCTGACCCTGCATCATTATTTGTCGGCTCTGTTTCTCTATTTCAAGGTCGTTCTTCTGCTTCTGTATGTCAAGTTCACCCAATTTCTTCATTAGGTCAATGCTTGCAAGCTTCTGCTTTGTTTCAATTTCAGATTCAGCCTTGCGTTGCTCAAATTCTGCATCCATGTACATCTTTTGAGCGTCAATCTGGTTCTTCTGTTCAGTTTCCTGCTGCTTGCCAATGAGCTGCATCGCTGCAATCTTTTCCTTGCTGGCGTTGTTCATGGCTGCAATCTGGAAGTCGCTCTGAGTCTTCAACTGCAACTGAAGAATCTGATTCTGCAAGTCCTTAATCTGCTCATCCTTCTGCGCCATCTGCTGCTTGTCAAATGCAATGACCTGCTGCATCTGCTGCTGAAGCTGTGCCACCTGCGGAATTTCATCGGATAGAACTTCGGGCGGCAACAGCTTCGCAAGCATATTGCTGATGGAAGAAATTTCAATGTTATCCAAGGTCTTCGTGATGCCGTATGCAATTACAGGCTTCATGTTTTCGGGGTAGAGCTGCGAAAGTGCAAGAAGCTGCCTACGGGCTTCCATCTTTGAAGTGATCGTTTCTGGGCCGCTACCTATCACAGGTCGGACACCTACAATCGGTTCCTCGCTGTACATCTGATAGAACTCCAGAAGAACTTCGGCAAGCTGCTTCATGCTCTGCTTTGCGTGTTCTATGTAGTGAGAAACATTGCTTTCGGTAGACTTCGTTCTCAAAAGAATGCTCTCTGCCGTTTCTTCTGCACCAAGACTATTCGCAATTCCAGTAGAAGGCATACCGACAATGCTGGACATCAAGTCAATCTGACCAGCAACAATCTTCACAATATCGTCACACTGAACCGAATTGTCAAACCTAACTGGCGGGTCAATCTTTGCCCCGTTGCTAGTAAAGTCATTGTACGGCAGAAGCGGAGAAAGATTCTTGTCGGCATTCTCATAATACTTCTCGTTACCTTGCAATGCCGTCTTTCCGATTATCAGCTGCGACTTCGGTGTTCTGGCAAGGCGTTCCATGAGCTGACGGACGGCATAGTTAATTACCATCTGCGGATATTTAAGCTTGTGCGTAATGCCTACGAATGTGCGATGCTTGTTTAGCCAAGTCCTAGAACCGCAAATCGGTACTACTGGAATGTGCTTCAACGGAAGCTGTTCCTGCTGAATGATTTCTCCGTCAAGGAACTTTGTATAGAGTACGTACTTGTACTCCATTTCGGTTCCATCTTCGTTCTTTACGGAGCCATACTGAAGCTCATAGTAGTGAATGATTATGCAGGAATCTTCCTTCGGTCGGTAGTTGTCACCCAAGTCTGGAACGATGTTATCACGGGTTTCTTCATTGTAGAACCTTGCGTACTTTGATTTCGCCTTGTTCTTTGATATGTACTCAATTACTGCGACCTGTTCTGCATCGGAGCCGTTGATTTCGGTAGAGTTCGGGTCAAAAATCACCATCGTAGGGTCATCTACTGCGAATATAGCGGCCTTCTTTTCTTCCGTATTCGTTGCGTAGAAGAAACCACGACCGCACTTTATCGCTGCGTCAAGTCCAGTCTCAACCGCATTCTTCGTCTGCCATTCGTTCTGAAGTTCCTTTACCCATAGATTGATTTTGTCTACAGGAGTGGAAGTCTCGTCAACATTCGTGTATGTTATGTCAAAAGGCTTTGACAGGAACGGGTTTAAAATTGCGTTTGCAAAGTTGTCAATGATGTTGAAAACGGCTTCTGGTCTGCCGTTCTCGTTGGAAACATACTCGTTCCACTGCTCGCCACAGGCAAAATCCCTGTCCTTGCGCATCCGAACGATGTCTGGCCCGCACTTTGCGTCAAATTCCTTGACGAACTTCTTTAGCCTAGAAAGAGTTCCTTCATTAAAAGAGGATTCCTTTTCTTCCATGCCTTCCATTATGCCTTTCTCCATTCATAAGAGTTGTTTATAGCTGCCATAGCTCCGTCAAAGTCGTAACTAGGGTCAAAGATGCCCATTTCGGCTTTGAACGGATTTTCAAGGTCGCCCTGCGCAAATGTCAACGCCATAGCGTCTATATCGTCTGGGGAATAGCCCAGAATTTCCTTCATCTGCTCCTTGGGGTATAACCTACGCTTGCCCTGTCCGTCAATAAAATATCTTACACAGGACAGCTGCATTTCAACCTGCTCGTCCTTCGGTATTGAAAGACCTCGCTTCGCAGCTTCGCTGAAGTTGAAGTACATCAGTGTTCGCAGGTTGCCAAAATAGTCGCTGACATTGTTCGCCATTGAGTTGAAGTGAAGCTCGTTTACGAAATAACCGCCCTTCTTGCAGATGTCTACTGCACCAGATGCGAAACCGCCAGTTCCGTCAAAGTTCAAGATAACCCTTTTCTTCTTTAGGTTCCTGCTCATTAGGTTCTGGCGTATCATTTCGTAAATTGAGAACGAATCGGCTCCATTTATCTTGAAAAGCTGTTCCATGTGCCTACCCCTTCGCAAGTAGGCCGTAGTCGTATCGTCACCGAACCTGGCCACATCTATGCCTACAACTGGTATGTCAAATTCAGTGTAGCCAGTCTCCCTGTTCATCATCTGGGAAATCATTAAGCTGCTGAAGAGCTGGTCTGGGGTGTCGGAATCAAGGATTTCGCCTTCAAGTTCCTGTCTTGCGAAAACACCAGAATAGGTGGCTTCAAGGCTCCTAAAGAACTTTTCCGAAAGAGTGGTGTTGTCACGGGAACGGGCGTAGATGATTTCAATGTCTTCTGGCGGTGTCTCACGGATAATCTTGGAAAAGAAGTTCTTGCCGCCCTTCGGGGTTGACATCATGTAGATTCTGGGGTCGCCAATTCCCTCGCCACGCAATGTAGCCATTGCGACATCAAGAAATTCCTTGCTTGCAAGGGCCGCTTCGTCCATGACAAGGGCCTTGATGTTCGTCAAGCCACGGACATTGTCAATGTTGCTCTTTTCGGCAGAATAGAAGTAAGCAGTATGCCCGTTAAGACGAATTTCCATCTTCGTCTTGTTGCATTCGGGCTGTATTCCCATTTCCGAGATTTTCTCAACGACTCCCTTGAAAAGTACACGCTCCAATGTCTTGTAACTCTGTGCCGTACAGAGTACGTCAAAACCTTCAAGAAGCCATCGCACGACAAGCCACGATGCGCAGAAGGTCTTGCCGCAAGAACGCCCACCGCAAAGGATGGTGAATGTCTTGTCGCTCTGAAGGAAACGCTTCTGGTGCGGCAGAAGGTTTATTCGGAGTATGTTGTCATTCTTTGGGTTCAGATTCCGTTCTCCTTTACGAAGCTGTCAACGCCATTCCAGCCGACACGCTCCTGCGGTGTCTTCTGCTTTTCCTTCTCGCAAAAGAGAATCTGTGTCGGTGCATTGTTGTTGATGTTTATGGGCTTGTCACCCCAAGTTTCCTTTTTAAGAACTGCAAGAACCTTGGCTGCTGCCGATTTCTCGTTTCCAGAAGCTATCCAGTCGCTAGCAAGCTGAATTTCGTAGTCTTTCTTGGCTAGTTCATACTCGTCATAGAGAAATTTGCCTATCTGCTGATGCATTTTCGTCTGTGGGTCGCAGATGTAGTCAAGGATAGGGCTATCCCTTCTGATTTCAAGCCTGTAAAGAAGGTACTTCATGAAAGGCCTGTTCATGTCATCGGAACTGAAACAGGCAAGACGAACCTTCTCGTCCGTACGCATGGCCCTTACTGCCTTCGTCACGAAGTCAAGCAATGAGGGATCGCTTTGCACTAGAATGTCAAGCGATTCCTTCGGAATTTCAATGTCTTCGGACTTAAACATTCATCCCTGCCTTCAAGATTCTCATATCGCAATGCTCATAAGAGCCATCACGGGTGTGGAATAGGCTCATTTTCGCTTTTTCAGCACCTTCTAGGGCCAAATCAACGCCAGTCAGTAGGTGTGTAGCCATCTTGCTGTTTTCGGGCTTAAAGGTGGCTTTCTGCGTAATTGTGCGAGGGGTGGATTGTCTGCGCCTTCTATTCATCATAAGCCCATGAACCTCTGTCTGTATTTCGCCATTTCGTCGTTGTGAATCTGCTTGATTATTGCGTAGTCAGTAGCCTCGTCAGTGTACGGAAAACCAGTCTTGGGGTTTACTGGGTTGGGCAATGTGTTTTCGCTGCCCAACATACCCCTTGCCACGCTTTCTGGTACAATCTGGCATCGGCAATTTGGGTGAGAAATTTCAAGTAGACTAGTTCCCGCTGGAACTTCCATTCCGCTCTTCTGTGCGCATTCGGGACAACAGGCGATATTGCCTACGAAAATAAACCTTTCGGCTGTAGGGTCTTGAATGTTCTCCGCAAACCCGTTCTCGTCTGGAACGCCCTGCGCACCAGCCAAACCAAGCTCAACGGCAGTTTCCGTTGACTTTCCAACGCCACGCCCTGCGGCAACGGCCCCGTCTGCCCAACCAAGACCACGGCTGACCATCCTTCCAGACCTTCCCAAGAGAAGGCTTGGGTATGTCACTTGGCTATTCTGTCTTAACAGGTTCAGAACCTGCGGATTTGTTATTGCCATATTTCGCCCTTATCCTTTGCACGGCTTCCGACTTCAGCTTGTTGAAGTATGCGTGTGAATCGTCAAAAACCCTGTCGTTCTCGCTAGATATTTTACGCCCGTCAAAGTAGTTCTCCTTCGTAAAGGCTCCAAGACATACGTAAAGCTCTGGGTTTGCAAGGCATCCGTTCCTTTCTTCCCTCTTTATCCTGTTTATCAGCTTCTTCTTGTGGCGTGTGAGCGTTCCCTTCATGCGTCTGATTATGCAGTAGGTCAAGAATGAGTACGCTGGCTTCGCTCCGTTGCCCTTCCGTTCTGGATTCCAGTACTTGACCGCATCTATGGCAGCTCTTATGCCATCGTCACGAAGGTTCTCCGCTATCTTTCCCCTGTACCCGTGGAAGTCGTAGCCCCTTTTCCTGTCGGAGTTCTGTAGGATTAGCGATACGGCCCTCATGATGTACACACCAAGCTTGTCTGAACGGATTCCAGTGTTCTTGGCTATTGTCAGAAGGGCAAAAAGCTCTCGGTCATCTTCCATTATCTTGATTTGTGGGTTGATTCCTGCATAGAGAATCCTTCCAAGCTCATAGCATGACAGGCTTTCATGGTAAGGAAGCTCACCGAAAGCGTTCGTCTGGACAAGGCAATCTGGGCAGTTCCTGTCAAAGAGGTCGCCACCGAAGAAATTCTTCACCTTCCTGCTGAAGGAACTCCCGTAGACCCCGTAATTCTCTCTAATCTCTTGGCAACTTTGCATATAGACCAATAT
>Ga0326513_10000487_pt1 | contig 33513 bp, 46 predicted proteins | sample 2_2465_0518_D_FD_203654 | JGI IMG/M metagenome (GOLD analysis project Ga0326513, IMG submission 203654) | Bovine rumen microbial communities from UC Davis, California, United States - 2_2465_0518 | ecosystem: Host-associated > Mammals > Digestive system > Stomach > Rumen | place: USA...
GTCTATCCCACCGCATATTTCCTACATTCAGGTGGGGGCGTGTCTGTCTGTCAACAATTCCCACGTTGATAACTTTCCAAAAACTCCGAGATGTCTATGCCCTGCTTCAGCGCAGTCCGCTTAAGAAGCTCCAAGCCCTTAGGCGATAGCTCATGCGTATCGCGTATATGGCAAGCATTGTGCTCAGCGTTGCTGAGGCTTATCAGGTTCCAATCGCACCAAGCGTACTCCGGGAAGTATTCCACCGGAAAGATGTGATGGACGGTATCCGCCTGTCTAGCCTTTCCATATCTCTTGGACAGCTGACACATATACATGTCACGCCGTAAGATCTTCTCTCTCTTAAGCTTCCACTTGTATGTTTTGTATATCTCCATAAGCACCTCGAGCCGGAACATCTGCTCCGGCTCTTATAGAATATCACATATCGAATTAACACTCAGTGCTACATATAGCACTCAACTAACTTTTTTCAACTTTTTTCAAAAAATTTTTTAAAATATTAAGGACATAGGCGTAAGCATCTCTGGAACCGTCCCAGTAATATGCCTCGGTCTTCAGATCAGACATACCCGACCTGTCTGCGCTATCCGTCTCTCGCTCGGTCAGCTCCCTGATCAGGTACTGCACCTCATCGACTGAAGCCCTAGCCATTGCTACAGCTTCAACCTCGTCCTCATCGGCACAGCTTATCTCACTTAACATCTCGTTGACCTGGAACAGAAACATCCTCCACCCCCTCTTTTATCAGCCCCTGCGCTGCTTGCAGTATCTTACGCGCCTTTATAAGCTGGAACAATGCCGCCTCAAGTCTTGCCTCAGCCAGCCCGATATCCAGGGCTATATCATCAGGATCCCTGCTATCTAAAGCTGCCTTAGCCTTTTCTATGTCAGGCGTTAGCGTGTTCAGAACGCCACGGCAATAAGCCATCACACCGAAAGCCTTATCTATATTAGCCATCACTCTACCTCGCTTTCTCTGTACTTGTCGAGAATCTCCACGCAATGTCTTACTGCGGCATAATCGGAATAATCGGTATTAGGTCTGTGGAATAATTCTTCCTCAAAATCCATTATCTCGGCTCTTATCTTATCAAGCACATTCGCCATTCTATTAGTTGCTTTCATTGCCTTAATACATTGTTCTGTGACTTCATACTTATCATTTCCATCAATAATATAAATACAATCCGTAAGCTCGCTATGAGCTAAAAATGGTTTTAATTTCTTACTCATTCCTTGTCCTCACTTTCTGCTGTATCTGCTTCAATGATTGTCGGCGCATCACCTTCTGCAAGCCCTTCATTTTTTAGAGACTCAATAACAGCTTCGAATACATCATCAACAGTTAAAAGGTCTTTGATTAGTAACTCTTTGTATTTCTGCCTCTTAGACGCATATTCCAGTTTCTTAGCAAAAGCATCAGCATCAATCAATCTGCCGTGTCCTTTCGGAAGTGGTATTCCACGTTGAATTGCCTTATCAACCTTTTTCTGCATTTCATCGGGGATTCTTAACAACCCCATCCGTGTTATTGTAATCATTACATCTTCGTCTATATCAATTATTCGCTGCATTATCCTCATTCCTCCTTACTCACCGTAGTAGTGTACGCCGTATTTGTCACTGAACTTATAATCCCACCCAGCGAAGCGCTTACGTCTCTTCATGCAGTGGAATGCATAGCATCCCGGAGCCGTGTTCTCCTCGTAAGCCATTCTGACGGCTTCCTTGGTTGACTCGCTTATCCGCTTGTGCCTGCCAATGCAGAACCGGTTCGGGCGTGTGATCACAGACTTGACCGTCTTACCAAATCGCTTAGTCGGATGGTTGATCATGTTGAAGATCACACTCGCCACATAGCTCTTCTCCATGGTGTCACATCCTCCCATCTCTGTCTGCACAACCCGATAGATCAGGTTAAGCTCCTCATCTGTATAGGCGTCCTCAAGCGGTACATAGACGTCCGTCAACCTACTGGCTACTTCTGTCGGCATTCCTGCCGATGATGCTATCAGTGCCGGTGAGCCGGTAAGGCTACCAATCACACACATCGATATCAATATGCTACGTATCATCTGATTCCTCCTCATCTCTGTCATATATCATTACTTCTAATGTGCTGAACCGTGCACCACAGCACTCACACCTCTTTCTGCGCCATCTCTGCCCCATAGGCCTTACCCTAGATGCGGTAGTCCTGAGCTTATCCGACCCGCAGATCGGACACAGGTCTACCGGCTTATCACTGAAGCCCCAATGGTCAGGATGATGCGGACAGCGCCACTCTGTACCAAGGTACGCACACGGCTGTCCGTCATCTCTGCAGCAATAGTCATCAATATCGTCTTTCCTGCAAAAGAACTGCTTTTTACACTCCAAGGGCTATCCCCTCCTTCCACAGCTCACCGTATATGTGCTCAGCGCAGGTGTACATGTCAGAGTACATGATGAGGTTAAGCTCTCGCTCATACACATCAATCCTCACCCTGATCGTAAGCATCATGCGGTCACGGCTTAAGATCTCGTCGAGGTATTCCACCTGACTGTCCGGGTGTATATTCTCCCAGTCCGCCCGGAAGCAGTCCATCGCATACTCCGCTATGGCGTGGGCTACACCTGCATCAAAGCCACGTATTGAAGTCCTCATGCTATCACCTCCTTGCCTTTAATAGCCTCAAAAGGCTCTCTTGCGTTACATCTTTAGCCTCTAGGCTTGCTGCTACATTCTCATCGACTGTCCCCTCAGCTAAGATCTGATAGTTAAGCACCGGAAGCTTCTGTCCTTGTCTGTGCAGCCTTGCTACTGCCTGCTGGTACTGTTCAAGGCTCCATGGGAGCCCATACCACACCATCACTCGCCCGCCTTCCTGAAGGTTTAGGCCATATCCGCAGGATGCCGGGTGAGCCACAAGGACCGGAATCTTACCATCATTCCAAGCTGTGATATCTGCATCATCCTTAAGCTGCTTACTCCCCGGTATCTTCTCTAAGATCAGATCACGGTCAGCCTGGAACGTATAGAACACCAGAACAGGCGTATCACTAAATTCTATGATCTCCTTTAAGGCTTCAAGCTTCGCCTCGTGGATCCGCACCGTGCCTTCCGCCGAATATGCGAAGCCGTTAGACATCTGCATCAGCTTGTTAAGGACGGAAGTAGCATCAAATGCTTCTATCTCGGCATCATCGAAGTCAACGATATACTCCTGCTCCATCTTCCTGTAAGCCTTAAGAGCCTTATCCGGAAGCTTGACAGATATCGTCTGCTCTATAAGTTCAGGAAGCTCCAAATAGTCCTCCGCCTTCATGCTTACAGTGATATCCTTAAGCTTATCAGTGATCGCCTTATCGGCTCCGGGAAGGATAGACCACTTATAGACCACATAGCCCTGTCCGTATGCCGGCTTGAAGTAGGTATGCTGGAACTTAGTTAGGCTCTTGCCCAGCCTTTCACCTCGATCTAACAGATACATCTCTGCCCACAGATCCATCAAGCTATTGGCAGCGGGGGTGCCGGTAAGCCCTACCACTCTCTCACACAATGGCCTAACCTTCTTTAAGGCTTTAAACCTCTTAGCCGTGTTAGACTTAAAGCTCGAAAGCTCGTCAAGGATCACCATATCAAAGCACCAGCCCCAAGGGATCTGGTCAAGGTATTCAACAAGCCACACCACATTCTCTCGATTGATCACATAGACATCGGCATCTGCCTTTAAGGCCTGTATCCTCTGCTTCGGACTGCCTAAGATCTTGCTAACTCTTAAATGCTTAAGGCGGTCCCACTTAGATGCCTCCCTGCTCCATGTGTCTTCTGCCACCCTTAAAGGTGCTATCACCAACACCTTAGCTACCTCGCACCTATCTATAAGCTCTGCTACGGCTGTAAGGCTTATGGCAGTCTTGCCGAGTCCCATGTCAAGGAACAGCCCTGCTGCCGGATGCTCTAAGATATATTCAACACATCTCTTTTGATAATCGTGAAGTCTAAGCTCCACCTGCCTCACCTCCTATCTCCCGAAGGAACTCATCAACCTGATCGGCACCGATAAGGACTCTTACCTCACATCCTCTGCTGGTAAGCTTCCTGATCTGCGCCTTCTGCCTAGCGCTCAACCTACCTCCTACCTTCTTAAGTTCAACGAAGTACACCCTTCCGCCTGGCATGATCACTAGCCTATCCGGCACCCCCGCATTACCAGGGCTTACCCACTTATAAGCTTTACCTCCAGCATTGGCTACGCCTATCCTGAGTCTTGCCTCAACAGTACTTTCTCGATCCTCCATTCAACCTCCGTTCTCGCGCGCACGCACGCGTATAGACGTGTATATGCGTGTCACACACACCCATATGACATATATTTTATATACTTTTATACTACTAATTACTAATTACAGTATTGTAGAAAGCCTTATTTTAAGTCATTTCTTGTGTAATTAGTGTAATTATCCTCAAAAGCTAATTTCAAAGGGCTCTGTATTTAGCCTTTTCGGATAATTACAAAATGCCTATCTAATTACATCTTAATTACTATCTGATTCTGCCTTTATGAAGCAAGCTTGAACGCCATATCCGACTACTCTCTTCGATCCAGCCGGAACCCATCCAAGCCTTAAAAGCGTTCTAACGATCTCGTCAGAATCCGACCGCTTGCGCCTCACATCAGCCATCCGGAAGCACTCGCTCCATATCTCAGCCACGCATACAGTCTGCCTTTCCTCTACGCCTTTCTTGTCACTCAGGAGCCAGTCAATGCGCTCAGTTGTATCCATGGCATCCCAGTCAATAGGCAGCTTCCGATCAAGGTACTCTCCGATCATGCCTTCCTGCTCTGCGCCTTCCAAAGCTTGCGTCTGCCTCTTGGCAGCTTCCTCTTCAAGCTCCGGGCTAAGATATAGGTTAGTGCCATACACCATCTCATAGAACACCTCTCTGACCTCTGCCCAGATCTGCGCTACCTCGTCCTTGGTAAGATCCCAGGCCTTCTTAGATCCTCTGCCTTCACAGGGCACAGGCCAGAACCGTCTATTGCCGGTTAGATCTTTAAGATAGGAGCCATTGTTCGAGGTTCCTATGAACACACAGCGCCTTCTGCGCTCTACCGTGTGCCTACCATATGAAGGCCTGTACTTATCGACTCTCCTTGATATGAAGCTCTTAACGCTCTCCACGTCAACCTTACGCATGCCCTTAAGCTCAGCTATCTCATTGATCCATGTGCTCTGTATCTTCTCTGATCCTTCCTTGCCCTTCATATCCTCGAAGGTTAGGGAGTCGCTGAACCATTCCATGCCGAGCCGGTCAAGCAGAGTACTCTTACCTATCCCACCCGGACCTGACAGCACGATCACATTGTCAAACTTAATGCCAGGCTGGTATATCCTCGCCACTGCCGCAGTAAGCCATAGGGCTGTCACCTCTCTGACATACTCGCAGTCCTCTGCTCCAAGATACTGGATGAAGAGCCTCTTAGCCCTCTCCACGCCATCCCAAGCAGGCAGGCTGTTAAGATAGTCCCTGATAGGATGGTAAGCCCTTTTAAGCGCCACAGCGTCAACCACTGCCTGTATGTCCTGCTTCCTAAAATCTGCATAATGGTTTGATAGGTAGACATATAGGTTACTCTCGTCCATATCTGACCAAGTAGCCTCTGCGCCCATCTTCCGCCATGGTACATCCGCAGTCAGATATGGGAGCTTCTCCATCTCATTGTAGGCAAGCCCCTTAAGGCTCTTATCGTTGATCATGATGAGCTGTAGATTCTGAAGGCTGTTAAGCACCTCGCCTGTCTTTGGGTGCACGGCAAGCTTGTCCTGCCACTCATCCGTACCATCTTCCTCAGGAAGGCTCTCGCCATCAAAGTCCTCCAAGGCCTTAGCCATACGCTCCTCACGCATCAAGCGCCTTACCTTCTGATCACCTGCTGCCAGCTCGCACATAGCCATATAGCTCGGCATACGGTCAGCCCTAGTGCCTGGCTTAACCTCATCATCGAGATCACTGAACCGATGCACGCGCACCAGATCGAAGGCATTCAAGTCCATACCGCTTGCCGGATCGGTGGCGTGATTGGAATAAGCGAACAGCCCATCATCATAGATTACCAGGCCTCCGGCTGTGGACCCGAGCTTGTAGGTGTACCTGTTAGGCTTGCCCTCACACTGCTCGTATACCTCAGACAGATACTCACTTATCACATCCGGCACAGAGTATGTCCGGCAGAACGCTCCAACCATACCGCGCTTATCTAAGGGGTTTTGCTGCTTGCTCTTTCTGTCCTTCCCGACCCTGATCTCATCGGGGCATAAAGCCCAATAGGACTGGTCTGTCCAATCCGGGTACTCACTAAGCACCTCGTCAGCCTTAATAGGCTCACCCTCGTTCGACTCGTATACATACTCGCCGTCTGCGGATACAGAAGGCCAGAACATCAGCCTGTGTGGCTGAAAGGTGGTGTGGTCAAGGTACTGCATACCTATGCGCTCACCGACTTTCCTGCCTATAGCCTGGAACTCATCCGGGCTTACTTCCCTGTCAAGCGGCAGCAGAAGCCTATAGCGTGGCTTGTCGGGCGTGTGCTTGTGCGTGCTATATAGCGCCCATCTGTATGGCATCTCCATCATGCACCATTCAGGGAAGTCCTTTGGTGCGTTGTCAAGATCGAAGGCCAGAACATCCCTCGACCTGACAGACCTGCCGTTCCTCTGACCGCCTTCAAGCTGACCGCCTACGAAGCCGCCTACATCCTTGATCCTTAACTGCTCGTCCTTGCTCATGGCTTTATACTCGGCTACCGTCTCGGAAGTCCGCGTAGGGCTTTCGAGCTTCCTAAGCAGGTCAGACCAGTAGATACGCTTGTTCTTCCACTCGCTCTCGAAGCGGTTCTTGCCGGTGCTTACCCAGAGCTTCTGATCATGCTCTCTCTTATCCTTTTCTTGCTTGATATCAGCTACACTGTTCAATCTATTCACCTGCCTACTTCTAACTTACTTTCTATAGAACTCGCACTCAAATGTATCTCCTTTCAGAGGCAGTCCATCTGCCCACTCTATAGGCTCGCCCATGATCTGGTCTATCTCTTCGACTGCTCCCTCTCTGTCCGTGTCGATGATCATCTCATCATGGACATGGAACACGATCTCATAGCCTCGCCTGTCAACCTCTGTCATCTTATCTGCTAAGCAGTCCCTTGCTATAGACTGCACAATGTTCTCGGTGATCTTTCCGCCGTATGTCCTTGTCTGTTCCCATTTTCCCGTGGTCTGATTAGCGTGAGCATAGCTTAACTGCTCTCCAAAGGCTCCATCCTCTATCCTGGCATCGAAGTAGCATATCCACCGACCACTTGGCAGCTTGACCCTCAGGCACACCTTTTCATCTATGTGCTCTCTCCGGAATATCAGCCCCCTGTATGAGGCTCGACCTTCCTTCACAGCCTTAATGGCTGCGGCTTCAGACTGCCTCCAAAACCTAACAATGCTCGGTGAGGCTGACCGCCAGTCCTGTATGATGCCCTCGATATTCTCTTCCGGGATAGCGCCCTTTGAGTCCATCGACTTAATAGCTCCTACACCGCCGCCATATCCAAGCGCCAGTTCTGCTACCTTCCCCTGCTGCCTAAGCTCGCCATTAACGCCATGCTTGACCACAGGAACCCCGAACATCCTCGAAGCTGACTCGCAGTAGATATCCTTACCGCTCTCGAATACGTCAAGCCTCCAATCCTCTCCGGCTATCCATGCAAGCACCCTTGCTTCTATCTGTCCGAAGTCCGATACCACGAAGCGCCTACCCTCAGAAGGTATGAAGGCTGTCCTAACAAGTTGGGACAGCACCGGCGCGGGGTCACCGAAGAGAAGATCCACGCCTTCCCAGTCAGATGCCTTAACAAGCTCCCTCGCTATATTGAGGTCTGACAGCTCCATATCAGGGCGTGCAAGGTTCTGTGGCTGTAAGCCTCTTCCAGCCCATCTGCCTGTATGTCCTCCGTAGAACTGCATCATCCCCCGGCATCTCTGATCAGAGCACGCCATATTGAGCATGGTCGAATACTTCTTGATAGAGCTTAAGCCTGTACTCTGTCTGATCTCTAGCACCCTGCGCACCTTGTCCGGAATATCCGATGCAAGGAAAGCCGCTACATCAGCCTTGTTGAGCGTGTCGGCTTTAACGCCCTGGCTGTTAAGCCACGATTTAAGCTGTGCCAGGCTGTTAGGATTGCTGAGCCCTGTAAGCTCCCTGGCTTCATCCTGAAGAGCCCCTGTGCGTGCGTCATCGTGCGCTACGATTCGGCCTGCCATATCAAGGTCAAGCCTTACCCCTCGATCGTTTATCCTCTGGTCGATTGACCAGAGCGACTGCTCAAAGTCGTTCGGGCAGAACTTGACGAGCCTCTTCCTGATCTCCTGTTCCGCTACCACATCCTGCTTGTTGTATTCCTTAAAGAGTTCCCACTTGTCCGGCGCATGATGAGGAAAGTTCCTTAGCCTCTGACCATTAGCCTTAGTAGGTCTGCATGGCTTACAGAAGTAGTCTATTAAGGCCTTGCCGGTCTTAAGCTTCGCAGCATCCTCAGGAAGCTCCAAGGCCTCACCTACTGCCTTAAGGCTCCTTGGCAGACCGAGCTGTGCCGCAAGCACAGCCGTGCACCGCCATTGATCGGGATCGCACTCAACGCCAAAATGCCTGGCTAAACAGGTGCGCTCGAAGTTGGCATTGTACGCCGTCTTAATGATGCGTGGATCTCTTAGGATATCAAGGAAGTCCTCTACTCTATCATTAGAGGTGAGGTCGATACATTCAACCTCACCTCCGTCTATAGAGTAGCTTACAAGGAGCACCTCGAAGTCCGGGCTGTCAGTATAGGCATACACGCCGTACTTGATCAGATCGGCGGAGCTGTATGTCTCTATATCAATCCCGCACTCCTTATAAGATGTCATCCATATCCTCCTCGTCCTCACCATCATCGAACTCGCCATCGAAGTCGGTCGAAGCTGCTACCCTTCCACCTCCGAGTGCTTCGCCATCCTTCCACTTCATCACATTGTTAAGCCCTACGGCTATACCATTAGAGCCTGATACGCTGTAAGGGTAGAAGTTGATGGAAAGCTTAACATAGTCCCCGCTTTTAAGCTCTTCCTCGTCAAAGAGTTCCTGCTTGTGCCTGTCGATAAGCCCCGGGGCTCTCTTGCTGGAAGCATTAAAGAACATCATGCCCTCATACTCAGGATGCTCTTCCGTATCCTTCTCATCATCACCATCTCTAAGAGGTATATGTAGCTTCTTAGGCTCCTTACCGCCCCAAAGGGTAGAAGTACCCTGATCGATAGCCGCCTTGATACCTGCCCTGATATCCTTGATGGTAGCCTTATCGTTCTTATCGATGAGAGCCATAATGCTGTACTTAGCCTCCTGATCGGCCTTAACTGCATAGGGCTTGAATACATGGACGAATGAAGCCCTTACCACTCCTGTGATCACCTTAGTTCCGTTAACTGACATATCTTATGTCCTCCTTTATTCTTTATTCTTCTTAATATTTGGTAAAGGGCCACCCGCAAGGATAGCTCCGATACTTTGGTTATAAAATGCTCTAGCATAGGGGTCTGCTGGGCGCTCTACTGTCTGCTTATATATGAACGCGAGTCTTAAGCGGTCCCGGCATTCGGCGGTCTCAAGAAGGGATAAACTGTCAAAAAATTCTTCTTTTTCTACTTCAAACTCAAGCCTTTCGTCCTCGAGCGCTTTTCTCTGTGCTTCTACATTTTGCCCATAGTACTGCCTCGCCTGCTTCTTGCTGAGGCCTGTTTTGCTGATAACGGCTTCAACTCTGTCCCAAAAGCCTACGATATAACATCCTCTATTCATCCGCTCCTCCAAACTCGCCATCGAAGTCCTCGACAGCCTTCTTCTTACTCAAAGCAGGACGCTGGTCTGACTCAGGTGCTATCGTAGGCTTGCCCTCCGGCTTCTCTACGATGCTACCAAGTTCCTCAGCGAACCGCTTCTTACCCATCAGCTTCTCTATGGCTGTAAGGCTTAATAGCTTCCTCTCATATAGCAGAGCTTCGTCAAAGCCTGCTGCCTCTGCCATGCCTACGATCTTCTCTTCCGGTGCGTTGAACTTCCGGTTAGACCTTCCTTCAACCACCTTAAATCCGGGGATCTTCTCTCCGTTTAGCATATCCGTCAAAGCCTGCTCCTTGACCTCGTCAAGCCACTTAGCCACCTCATCAGCTACGGATAGCACCTCTGCTACCTCTTCCTGGCTGATCAGGCCCTCCTGGCATTTCTGCGCTACTGCCATGTTGGCCTCGTATCTTGTCCTACACCTTGCCTTAGCAGGACAGAACCGGCAGTGATCGCCTGCTGCCCTTGGCGCGTCCTTGGTAAGAGCTAACTGCGCTCCGGGCTTTAATACTTCCTCGCCCCACTTAAGCAGATCTTCCACCGGCATCTCAGCCACGCTGATATTGTCAAGGCGAGGTTGGTAGATCGCCATGCGGACCGTATCAATGCTTGCCAGCATACTCATCAGAGCATATGCGCCTAAGGCGTATATACGCATCTGCGTATTCCCTCCCGCTTCGACAGGTACGCCCTTACCGTACTTAAGGTCGATGATCTCCAAAGTGCCCCCACCGAGTAGCACCACATCCGAGGTACCAAAGCCCTCCGGTATCCACTCCGTGAGGTCAAGTCTCTCTTCTGTCCGGAGTATAGCCCCTGCATCGGCACGCTTTAAAGCGTTAAGCTCCTCACTCACCCATTCGAAGTAAGGGATGACGTACTCCTCCATCTCTTCATAGGTCCCCTTGAGGTCAGCGTGCTCCGCATAGAAGTCTCTGATCTTCCTCTTAATCGATATCCCAGATCTGCCCTTTTTGTTGATAAGCTCTTCTGCCAGCTCATGAGCCAGAGTGCCTTCATCCGCATATACTGACGAGCTGTCCGGGAAGCCCTCAGACAGAGCCACAGAGCCGGGACAGCTAAGCCATCTCTTAGAGGCGGAAGCTGCAAGCTTGGCGTGTAGCCTTTCCTTGTGGTCAGTCATCCCCTCACCTCCTACATAAGCTCCTTAGCCTTCTCGATAGCCTCGGCTCTCTTGTCCTTGGGTATCTCGCTGACACGGCCTACACCATACTCAGCAAGGATAGCCTTAACCTCATCCTTCTTGCCTGCCTTCATGGCTGCATAGAACGCTTCCCTAAGTGCGTCCTCCTTAATCTCAGGAGCCTCAGGAACCGCCTTTTCCTCCTTAGGCGTACTCTTTGTTGCCTTAGCCTTCTTAGGCTTGCCCTCGCTTGAATCTGCCCTATCCTCGACAGCCTCAGCGACCTTACCAAGCTCCTCACTCGCCTCTTCAGCGGTTAGCGGTTCCTTGAATACCCCTTCCTCAGGTGCTTTGTCAAGGAGCCCTAAGCCTTCTAGCACCCTCCTCTCGTTCCCTTCAAGCTCGAATCTAACTTTGACTTTAATTAACATGCTTCTTAATACCTCCTAATAAGATCATCATATCGTACCAGGTGTAGCTGGTGCGTACCCATGTCCGCTGTAGCGGGCTTTTGGTTTGGTACAGTATCGATACGTGGTGTGGATATACACCCGCCACTACTGCATCCCTCTCATGTCCGTTGATGTACATCTTCCTAACATCTCCGGGCTTGATACGCGCTAGAACGTATCGCTTCATAGCTTCAATACTCATCCCTACTTTTCCTCCTTACACTATTTCTTTCCCTTGCGTCCTCGAGGTACAGACCGAACAGTCCTATACCTACCATCGCAAGGCTTAAGGCGCACAGCGCATCTGCCTTAATGATGTTTATAGCCTCATTGTCTGAGGCGCCTGCTACGCCGATCAGTATGATCACTGCGGCGATCACTATCGTGCCATACACTCCCCTTTTCATTCCTATCACTCTCCTTTCATATATCTTCTTAGCTTTTCCGGGTTAATGTGATAAACCCACCGCTTAGACATCTTGACCGCCTCACCAAATGGAAGGCGCTGTTGCTGCAGACCTACTCGGATGAACTGAGGACTCACACCGAGTACCTTTGCCGCCTCCGTAACTGTCATCCTGCGTCCACCTCCTCAATGAGATCTTCGAGCTTAACATTGATTGCTTCCGCGATTCTAGTAAGCTTCTGAAGCTTTGGTACGCTTCTACCGCTCTTCCAGTCTGATAGCGTTGATGCTACGATATCAGCCCTTTTGGCTACTGCGTAGTCTGTAAGCCCTGCCTGATCTCTAAGCGCAGCATATCGCTCGTACTGTGCCATTTCTCAACCTCCTTTATTAAAGTCTTGATTTTAATACGGATTTCCGATATAATAGCACTTGAAAGTATTTAGCTCGATATTGACGGATTTCCGTATTTCCCTCACGGATATTAAAATAACACGGATTTCCGTTAATGTCAAGCCTTATTTTCGAATTTCCGTGATATTAAGAAAGGAGGGATCTTATGAGCTATGAAGTGTATAGGCAGATAAGGGATTTAAGGGATATTAAATCAGATGCGGAGGTGGCTAGAAGAGCGGGGATCACTGTGTCGACTTTCAGTGATTGGAAGTCTGGAAGGAGCGAGCCTAAGATGCTCAAGCTTGCCAAGATTGCGCAAGCTCTTGAGTGCGATACTCGTGATCTTATGGCTGATGTGCTTCCGCCTATCCAGACCACACTTGAGTTCCATGTGTCTGATACAGGAGACACATACCGCATAGAAGGCGAGCTTCCCGGGTATGAAGTAAGAGCTTTAAAGCGCCTATCTACTTACTATCGACTTATGTCTGATCGGGATAAGGAGATGCTTATTGATATAGCTCACCGCATGGCGCAGCAGAAGCTTGAGGAAGAAGGTGATCCTGATGAGGAACCCTAACGGCTATGGCTCTGTTGTTAAGCTTTCCGGGAACAGACGGCGCCCCTATGCCGTCCGTAAGACTGTAGGCTGGAATGATAAGGGGCATCCGATCTATAAGACCGTGGGCTACTGTAAGACAAGGAAAGAAGGGAACATCCTTCTTGCGGAATATAATAAGCAGCCGTGGGACATTGACACGGCTGCTATGACTCTCGGTGAGCTGTTTGAAAGATGGAAAGAAAAAAAGGCGCCCTTGTTGGGCGCCGGTAATGCGAAAAATCTGATATATAAATATAAGCGTATCGAGCATCTATCTGGTAAGAGGTACAGCGAGATAAGATATACGGATATGCAGGACAGCGTTGATGCCTGCCCTTCCCAGAGTGTTAAGTCTATGACCCGGAACCTGTGGAAGCATCTCGACAAATATGCCTATGAGCTTGATATCATCACTAAGCGCTACTCAGATACGCTTATGTCAGAGGCTCAGGCAGAGTCCGATAGAACGCCATGGGAGCCGGAGCAGATCAGAGCGCTGTTTAAAGAGAACAGCGAGCTATCGCGTATCGCCCTGGTCTATATCTACACAGGCCTTAGAGCTCAAGAGCTGTTGAATGTTGACCTTGATAGGGTTGACCTTAATGAAGGATACCTCATAGCCGGATCCAAGACGGCAGCAGGCAAGGACAGATACGTACCCATCCACCCTGCTATCCTTCCGATCATATCCGGATATGTGAAGCGTGGCTACGTGTTCGATGGCTCTTATAACAAGCTCTATGCGCAGTGGGCAAGATGGACTGATAAGCTGATACATGAGTGCCGGCATACCACAGAGACAGAGCTTGACCGTGCCGGGGCTAACCGCAAATGCGTTGACCTGATCTTAGGACACAAAAGCTCAGAAGTCGGTCAGCGTGTGTATAACCACAAGACCACTTCTGAGCTTCAAGAGGCGATAAGACTGATACCAGACTACCGCGATTAGTGACGCGTTAGTAACAAAAGAGCCTTCTAACCCGCATAACTGCGTGGGTTTAGTAATACAGTTTTATTTTTTCTATCGATTTTTGCCATTTTTCGTTATCCTCCTAAATAGCCGTCAGACCGCTAACCATAAGGCTTGACGGCTTTTTTAATTCACTCCGTATTCTTTTGTATTTATTTGCGTTAGTAACACGTTAGTGACAAGATATAAGGCGCTCCGTGATTTCGTTAACCTTATCGCCTAAAGCTTTATTGAGACGCTCATACGCTTTTGCGGTTTCTGTTCCTATCACGTCTTCCGCAAGCTTAAGCCCGTTAATAAGCCCCTGCACATAGAGGCTCTCTTCGAAGAGCCTCTGTGAGCTCCTACATCTGTTAAGATCGCTTATCCTACTTATGATGACATCGTAATTGCTCATTGTCATATCAATCACTCCTTTCCGTTAGTAACAAATCTACGAGTATTCGATCAGATCGGCGGGCTGCATATCGAGTAGCTCACAGATCACTTCTAAGCTCTTAAGCGTGATCAGCTCTCCGTTTCTGATCTTCTGCAAGGTACTCTCAGAGATCTTGTGCTGACGCCTCAGCTCTTGGAGTACGTAGCCTGAGTCTGTCAGAGCCTTAACGATGTCAATCCGGTATCTGATCCTCTTAGGCTCGTCAATCTGTAAGTCCTTGAGCATTTTAAGCTCATTCCAGGAAAGTCCATACTTCTCTTTGATATCCTTGCAGTCCCTCATATCTCTATCAATACCGGGGGCACCTGCCTTGATCCTCTGCCGCTCCTCCGGAGTGATCTGAGGGACGATAGAGTCTATAAGCTCTATCTGCCTCTTTGCTTCCATCAGCACTGCCGTGCTGAAGTCCTTACCTTCACTTGCCAGTTTGGTCTGCTGACGGATAGCTTCCTCGGCATTCCTCTTTAATCCTCTTATGTTCATATTCATATCCTCCTTTTATTCTTATTAAGCGATGCAGCTCTTGGGAATCCAGCATTTGAACTCTCTGTAGCTCTCGCCGTAGGTGCAAGCCTCAACTGATACATATACAGCCTTCTCTGTCTCTCTGATGATAGGGGCGGTAAGGTTAAGAGCGTAGGTTCCATCGTGTCTGTCTGTTCTAACAAGTACCCAGTGGAACTTGTGGCACTCTTCGTTGATCTGCTCAGCCTTCCATTCCTTAACAAGGATGGTTGCTACAGAGCTCTTAACCTCAGCCCATGCCATTCTGAGCGCCTCAGCGATGTAGCTCTTAACTGATCCACCGAATGCCTTAACTGCCTCTCTTGCTATCTCCCATGCTCTGCTCATTACGTTCTCCATATCTTTGTCCTCCTTGTTAGGTGCTGTTCTCTGTTTCTGATATTATATTAACACCTTTTTCGGTGTTTGTCAACACCTTTTTACAAGTTTTTATATTTTTTTTCCAGCACAAAAAGAAGGCGCCCGACCGGTCTTAACGACCAATCGAGCGCCCTCCCTGTATAAGTAAGGGGATTTGTACCACCACACGCGGATGGGGTTCCCCGTGCGGCCTATTCAACCTTATCTATCGTATCCTTTGACTGTGTCAATAGCTTAGCCACCCACTTAGGCAGGATCTCATCATTACATCTGTATAGGTTCTCGCAGACTGAGATAGCCTCATTGACCACGATGTAGCATCCGATCACGATGCCGAACACTGCACTCGCTGGCGCCTTGATGTTAACATAGGTCAGCATATAAGGTATGAAGTAGTCCAGAGTGAAGCCGAATGCCAGCGCAGCGAACAGCGCCATCTTCTTCCAGAAGCCGATAGCTCCCTTCTCACTTGAGAGCTTCTCCCCGGATACGATCGAGGCGATGATGCCGGTCACCGTGTCCAATAACACCATGATCGCCACGAAGATGATGATCATTACATACTTTTGGGCGAACGCCGTTAAGGCGCTCAATATAACAGTCGATATCCACTTAACTTTGTTCATTGGTTAAGCCTCCTCTGATAGAATACTGTACAGCATTGCAGCCGTCCTCGGTCCGTAAGAGCCGTCCACGGCTAGACCGTTGACCTTCTGAAAGTCCTTAACAGCGTATTCGGTGTTGGCGCCGAAAGAGCCGTCTACGGCGAGCTTCTTACCGTCCTTACCGATATAGCCTAGGCCGTTAAGCTCCTCTTGTAGAAGCCTTACCTCTGACCTCGGGTTGACCTTGGTGCGCTTAAGCACCGGTTGAGGTACCACCACATACTGCGGTCTGAGGTACATGTATATCTTGCTGTTCTTCTTAAGATAGCTCTTCTTGAACACGCCTCCACCGTTCATGATCACATCGTTGGATGCTGCGGAGGTGTTCCCCTCGATGGTGTATACCCTTTGCTGATCTACCTTATAGATCAGGCCGATATGCCTTGAGCCTTTCGAGTTCTGGAAGATAACCAGATCACCGGCTTGAGGTATCTCGGGTACCTCTTTGGCGCCTGAGAAGGCGTTCAAAAGCTCTGTGCAGGACATCGTCCATACGTGCAGAAGCTTCTTAGCTTGTTCAACACCAAAAACCTCTACAAAGCTATCCTGTTGGAATATCACGCACCAGGGCGCCCCATTCATGAAGGGCTTACCAATCTTCTCTATCAAGTCCTGGGAATACTTGGTGTAGTTCTTATCGCCTACATTCGGTCCCTCTTTGGGTTCCAAATCTTTATTGCTCGCCTTCTCGAGATAGCCTACTTGGCTCTCCTCATACTTAATAAGCTTATTAATCATATCCATTGTATCACCTCTTTCGGTAGATGTATAGGTTGTTAGGGTCAGTTATTGAACAGTATATACACTCTGTATATACCCATCTCCTAAGCCTTCTTGTAAGCCACTCTATATGCTATATCCTCATCAGCGATGGTTACGGCTGAGCTTGTAGCTCTGAAGACTATAACCTCAACACGACTCGTTGACGGTATATAGTTAAGTGTCAGAATACAATCTCCAAGTAGTCTATTTTCTACGAATGTAACTCCTATCACATCGTAGCCTTCTTTTGCTACGCTTCGCGAAGAGCTTGTTCCGTATGTTCCTGGCGTTCCTGCACTGTAAGACTGTGAGCTCTCTGTAGTCCACTTAAAGTCCTCATAGATTATGCTATCCTCAATCTCCCCCTTCAGCTCACCAATCACATTGTCGGGCTGATATTTAAGGCTCGTATCACCGCAGTCAGCGGAGACAGTGTTGATGCCTTGAAGCATCGGCACGTTCTGCTTGGGTGTTGATATGGTGGTGGGGGTAGCGAGTTCGTAAGTGAGCTGTTGACCAGAAACAGCCGCCATAAAATCCTCTACTGTGATTATTGAGTCCTCTCTAACCACAACTGCGCAAACATCGGCCGAAATAAAAGACGAACCGACTGTTATTTGACCATTATCTAAATTTTGCCAATAGGAGCTCACCAATTCAAAGCATGAGCAAAGGCCACCGTCAAGTCCTTCGTTTCCCCTTGTCTTAGCTCCGTTAGATATAGAGGCATAGAAGTATGTCTTATTTACGCTTGGAACATACAATCTACTAAACGACAGACTACTAAGTATAGCCTCAGCCATCGTCTTATCCGTCCCACCCGCAGTAACGTGCCACTTACCGCCATAGACAGTCTCACCGAAGGATGCGGTGTAGGTATGTTTTGCTCCTTCTTTATACAAATATGTTGTATATGCTGTTAATGGTGTTGCATTTGCAATGTTTCTGTATGCTACAGTTACATATCCATTGCTTGATGCAACTGTTCTGCTATATCCACTACATACATTATTTAATATATTATCTGCTCCAGAAGATACATTTCCTGATAACAAGAATAAATAACTTGCTTCTCCAACTTTAGGTGCAGTAGTCTCAAGAGTAAAATCACCATCACCAACATTTATACCGAGATACCTTATATTATTATCAATATTACTCGGATAAGAAAATACATTTCCTACTGTTTCTACTTTCGCCTCTGTATGTCCTTCTATGGGGCAGATGTTGGAGTAGGGTTCGTATGAGGTGGCGGTTGAGCCGGATTCAAGTTGATAGCGCACGGTTTTGTTGGAGAACATTTTCCCCAGCGTAACAAACAATCTGACAAAGACTACTGTTGTTTGCGCAAGCGTGAAAGTCGGGTTCTCCCTACTGTCGGAAATACTATTAGAATTTTCATCGTACACCTGCACAATCACATTGGCATCACTGACAGAAGTAGTATATGTTCCTGCCATCAGCGTGAATGTGTACCCGTTACTTATAGCCTCAGAAATAAGTGGTCTTCCGACATCGCCATTAGATGTCCCATTCAACACACACGAACACGTTCCGTCATAGGCAAATGTCATACCACTATTAGTGTCGGTATATGTGTAAGGTTTTGAAATATTCTTCCCCGCTCCCCCTGCCCACGGTCTGTCATAGCCGTGGAGGTCTTGCACAGGCGTGATGTCTACCGTGATGTCCTCTGCGTTGATGGGTGCGGCATCGGTGACTGTGACTACGGAAGACTTGAGGGTCTTGGAGCTCTGTATCGCGTTCCTCGCTGTTGCATCTTTCAGGTTGTACTCTGGGCCGCTTGGTCCATCAGGCTTAAGTGAGCTTAGATCTGCCATAGGGCGCCACCTCCTAAGATACTGTTACTGTAGCAGGGCTTCCTGAGAATGCCGGAGCTGACGCTGTGGCTGATGCGCCTGTCATGAAGGCCTTATCTTCGCCAAGTGTAGGCACAGCACCAGCGCCGATGATGAGCGTCTCACCGCTCACTGTAAATGTGGGCATGCTTCCCACATCAGTGACAGGCTTAATGGTATCCGTGGTCGGTGCCACTGTTATATCCGGAGCGGCTACGCTACCCTGTGGCGTATAGCTTCCGCTTGCGCTGTCCTTATAAGCTAGGGTTCCGAGGTCGGAAAGATCCCCGAACTCTTGCCATGCCGAGCCGTTGAAGATGAACTCTGCCTCATCGTATGAGGCGATGTTGCCTTCTACGGCTGTCACGCTCTCTCCGTTGATGGTGATCGGGTTCGTTGCTGCACCATCAGTAAGAGCTGTAGTGGTTATTCCGATCCAATTCTTAGCCTGCCTCGCCTGTGTGTCCTTAATGTTATATGTTGTCCCGCTGGGCATTGTTATCTGACTAATATCTGGCATGTCCTTATCCTCCTTAATAGAATATCAATCTCTCTCCATCGGCTCTCACCGATACCTTGTTGTTCCAATTTGCTATATCCTCATCCGTGATCCTTGCATCTATCGATGTATCGAATGGAAGGTCTACCACATAGGCATTACCGTCTCCGATCTTGATCATAGGCTTGTTCTCTCCACCGCCGTCTGAGTAGACATAGATCTCACCTTTTCTACTCACCAACGTGGTAAGCTGCGCCCACTCCGCTGTGGTCTTACAAGCTACGATATGTAAGTCCTCGGAGTCCATCTCGCCGATTAAGGTCTCACCGTTAACACTTGGTTTGTGTATCAGGTTCCGGTAGTCGCTCGTACCACCACCGCCGGCATTGACGCCACCGCTTATCAGACCTGTGCCACCAATAGCGCCGTCAAGATGTCCGGTTGAGCTTATTGACCCATCAATCATCATGTCCCTCCAATTCTACTCCGATGTGGAAGAGCTGGTTAGCTATGAACGTATCGTGCCAGCCTGAGCTGGTCACTAATTCAACTTCGTATCGGTAGTCTGTATCGTTAAGAAGGTCTGCCGTATCCTCCGGATCAAGCGTAAGAGCTATGGTGCTCTCTCCGGTAGCTTCGAACTCCCTCTCTATGAGGAGCTCTGAGTTCGGGCTACGCTTAACACGGAAGTAGAAGGTATCACCTTCCTGTATCACATACGCTGTAGTGGTGCCCTGCCTCTTAAGGTCTATCTCAAGTGTGGCGGAGTCCCCTCTGGTAAGGTATATACTCTGTCCTGTGATCTGTATCATCTGTGCACCTCCTATGAGTTAATATCTATGTGGACTGTGAACGCCCGGGACTGCCCTATCGGGATAGTGACAGGCGCGTCAAGCACCTTCCTCGCGTACAGGAAAGTCCAACCTGCCATATCTAGGTACAACCCGATTTCTTTGATCGTGACTGAGGACTGTGTATCATTCTGGAATGTTTGCGTGATATTGACGATGCCACTTGTATTAGTCGCGCTTCCGCTAACATATGTTAACTGAACAAAGTTATCGAGACAGTAGTCGTTTGCAGTCTCAGCAGTATCGCCCGTGCCGATTCCTATCCATTTACCCCAAAGGCTTTCCGTGCCAGCGGGGGACTCCTCATGAGGTGTTGCAACGCTTGTATCACCGAAGTAGTTCCTCATAGCCGGTACCGTGTACTGATAGAAGTCTATATAGTTACCGCTAGTCCTTAACCAATTAGTGCCTGCGGGGTTGCTATTGGTGGAGCACCCTATGTTCTCTACATATTTTCTTCCGTTCTCGGTAAGCATCCAATTCCTCCTTAAACAACTGTATACTCTTCAACGATCTCAAGGTGCCTCGTGTAGACACCGCCAAAAGAGATATCCTCGATGATTCCGTTACCCTTCTTAATGCTACGAATATTCCCAGCCATCGCGTCAAAGCTCGCATCGGATGATGTATTAACGCCCTGGTCAGTGATAGCCGATGCGATAGCTCTCTTACCATCCCTGACTCTCTCGGAGACCGAGTCCATACCGGTCTGTAGGTCACTTACTTGACTGAACAGCACGCTTATATTGGTGCGTGCCCCCGTATCACTCTTAGACTTAACGCCCTGAAGCTGACTTGCTCCACCAAAGCCTCTGAGGCTTAAGATATCACCATCGTAGGTGTATCCGTTGACCATAGCCCTGTATCCAGGTGTGCTCTCTCCGCTGTCCATCTTAATGGTGATGCTGTCACCGACGTCTAGACCGTTGTTCCCGATCAGGTCAGCATTGAAGTTATAATACCTGAGATATTTGACCAGTTCTACAAGATTCCACTTAACCGTCTCAGACGGGTCAGACCATAGGATTGAATATGTAGCACCAAGGAAAGGGTTATAGCCCATATCAATGCTAGACGATTCCGCATAGGCGCTGTCCTTCTGATTGGTGTAGAACGTGATCATCGTATCGTATGTACCTATGAGCCCCGTCAGTGATTGGATCTCTTCCTCTAAGGCGTTGATCTCAGCCGTGTACTGCGCTCTCTGCTTGGTGTACTCGTCCTCGCTCATGCGCCTGCTCTGGTATTCAAGGTCTAAGGTCTCTATCTCGTGGTTAAGCTCAGAACGCTTAGCCAGGTATTCCTGTTCGGTGATCTGACCTTGCTGATACTTCCAATACCACTCATCCTGCTCCGCTAGGAGCGATGCTCGCTGTGCTACGTAGTCTGCGTACCAATCAAGCCAGGCATTATATGCGTTATCGAGAGCATTCCTCTCAGCCTCGATATCCTGCATCTTGTTGTTGTCAGCCTGCCTTTGACTGGTCAGCTCCTCAATGCGCCTGTTGTATGCAGTGATGATCTTATCGCACTCATCTGGCTTGTAGCCGTAGTATCTGGCATTCCCCTGCGAGTCCTCAACCTTAATGCCCCCGAACTGTATATAGCCGTCCGCCATCTCTACCGAATCGACCACACCTGCGGATAGGTCTATCGTGGCTATCGAAGGCTTCATTGCGCCGGAAAAGCCGTAGGGTACAAGGTCAAGCGTACCCGCCCGGCTTATCACAGCGAAGCACCCAAGAGCCTGACAGAGGTAGAACAGTAGATCTCTCCATGTGTCCACTCCATCAGGTGCAGTGGTTAGGCTCACGCCATCAGCGCTATATAGCTTAAGCGTAGCCGTACCATTGCAGATGTATTGGAAGTCTGCCTCCGGTGTTCCAGCTGTAAGCCCCGCAGCTGTACACACTGCGGTGTACCATCCGTACGCGGTCTTGGAAGCAGACGCTGTGCTGTTCCCTATATTGAAGGGTATGTTAAGCTTCGACATATCATCATAAGCCGTGATGCTAACGCCTTCCTGTGTCCACTTAGCCTCTGCTATCGCACAGCTAGGTGTGAGCGGTAAGGTCTCAGCACCGTAGCTTACTGCAAAGCTTATTGATGCGCTTCTGAAGTCCCCGACTGCTATAGCATCCGGAAGGTTGCAGAGAGTCGCTTCTACCTCTGTGGCAAATACCGCACCGAGCTGTATGTTATTCTCGTCCCCGCCCTGGCTATCGATGCTAAGCGAGCCTTCAACGATGTTGTTATTGGTGAGGTTGTAGGTTGCCGCTACGGTCTCACCACTTACAGTCCTGTTGATCAATAGCGTAGCGGATAGCGTTGGGCGCTGTATTCTGTTAAGGAGTGCAGCCTTATAGGCAGCAGATGTGTTATACATATTAAAGTCCCCTTATATCTATACTTACCTCCCACAGCCCGTCTGTGTTGGCTGTGCGCTCCGAATCTTTAACCAGATCAGCCGAAAAGCTTGATATGAAGCAGTTAGTGTATGTGGTGCTCTTGATCACCACAGTGACCGCCGCCGCACTCGTATAGAGTGATTCAAGCGTAGCCTTAAGAGTGCTCGTAGCTTGGAACGTAAGGCTTGCGCTTAGCTTGCTTCCGCCCTTAATAAGCACATATTCATTGCCCGCCTCGGTCTTATAGCTTTTCTCGATCCTGTCGAAACTGTAGTCGAATTTAGTAGGATTCGGTATCGTGGATCCTGCTATGCTTATGTATCTACTTCCGAGCATATCAATGTCCTCCCGTCCTATATGCGTTAAGCTGTCCTGCTTTAAGCACCGCTCTGCCGAACTGTTGAGATCCTACCTTCAGTGCTATGTTGATATCGCCGGTAGCTCTTCCTGTGTTAGCGGATGTAGCGCCGGTGTTGGCGGCTATCTGTCTGAGCACTCCGGTATAGTCGGTCTGTACTGCGCTGGCTGCCTGATTGGCAGAAGTCTGAAGCGCTTGAGTAACCACGCTGGTGCTGTCCTTGATTCCCTTAGCGAATAGATCCATCATATCCGGTGCGAAGGTGTGGAAGTTAGATAGCGGTCCTTCCTTCGGCTCTGAGAAGCCTAAGAAGTCCTTGACCTTCTGTGCCGCACCTCGTAGCGCCTCTTGCAGGTTGGCTATCTTCTTCTTAATGCCGTTGATGAAGCTGTCGATCATATCGGTGCCCCATGTATAAACCTTGCTTGGGAGCTCTTTGATGAAGTTGACCGCCTTGCTTACGCCATCTACCACTGCCGTGCCTATTCCTGTAGCTCTTGCCTTAATGGCATCACCCAGAGCAGTGAAGGTCTGCACAAGGGCTGTCCTGACATTGCTCGCCCAAGTCTTTAAGTTATTAAACACGCCCTTGATGGCGTTGCCTGCCGCCTTAAAGGCGTTAGAGAGGCCTGTCTTAATGGCGTTCCCTGCCTTAAGAAGCAGATCTCTGAACTCTTCGAATACCATACCGGCAAGCTCTACGATGCTGCCCCAGTTTTTGATCACGACGATGACCGCCGCTATGGCGGCACCGACTGCGGCGATGATGGGGAGTATAGGCGCGAGAGCTGTGGCTATGAACCCGCCTACCGTGGTGGCTACGCCTGCTACCGCTGTGCCTGCCGCAGCGAACGCCGAGCCTATTCCGGCTACGGCTGTAGTGATGACGGGGAGCGCTGCGCCGACTGCGGATGTGATAGCGCCTATCGCTGATACCACTTTTCCGACGATCAGTAGGACGGGGCCGAGCGCCGCTACAACTGCGCCTATCGTGACGATGGTCTTCTTGGTAGAACCATCGAGAGCGTTAAGGTCGTTAACCATCTCTTGAATAACGGCCACGACATCCCTCACGACAGGTATGATCAACTCACCAAAGGCTATAGCAAGCTCTTCGAGAGCACTCTTGAGCTTCTTAACATCCCCGCCGAGGTTATCCTGCATAACATTGGCCATCTTAGAAGCGGCGCCTTCCGAGCCGTAGATGCTCTTGGTAAGTTTCTCGAAGTCCGCATCGGATGCGTTAACGATGGCCATAAGTCCTGACAAGCCCTGCTTACCTGCAAGAGCCGCCGCCGCTTCTGCTTTAAGGGCGCCCTCGGCTCCGAAAGCTTTCTGTGTGAGCTCGTCCATAGCCTCATCGTATTTGTTCTGCGTGATAGTGCCGTCTTCGAGGGCGCTGTTGAGGCTATCGACCTCAGCTGCAAACTCCTCTGGCGCCATCTTAAGATCGCCAAAGCCTGACCGTAGGTCTGTCATGATCTGAGCAAGGCTCTTCATATTCCCCTCGCCATCCTCGAGGCTGACCCCGAGCTCATCCATAGCGTTCTGCATCCCTTCTGTAGGCTTAGCCATGTTGGTTAAGAGAGTCCTAAGGGCTGTACCGGCAGAGGATGCCTTGATACCGCTGTTAGCCATCAAGCCCAAAGCAGTGGCCACATCCTCAATGCTATAGCCCATAGAACCCGCAAGAGGCGCCACATACTTGAACGACTCACCCAGCATCTCCACATTGGTGTTGGCGTTGGTTGAAGTAGCGGCCAAAACATCTGCGAAGTGTCCCGCCTGATCAGCGGAATACCCCATCGCCGTCATGGCATCCGTCAAGATATCAGATGTGGTGGCAAGGTCTGCACCGGATGCCGCCGCAAGGGAAAGCACACCCGCGATACCACTCATCATGTCCTCAGTCTTCCATCCGGCCATCGCCATGTACTCAAGAGCCTGGGCGGACTCTTGAGCGGAGAACTGAGTGGTGGCGCCCATTTCTCGAGCCTTATCTGTTAATGCCTGTAGATCGTCACCGGTAGCGCCTGATATCGCGGCTACCTTGGACATCTCACTCTCGAAGCTTGATGCGATACCAACCGCCGCAGTGCCTGCCGCAGTGATAGCGCCAGATATAGGTAGGAGCTTCTCGCCTACTGTAGCAATGCCCTCGCCTACGTTCCTGATGTTCTTTCCTGCCGCCTGCATCTGTTGACCAAGGACTGACGATGACTGCTTAGCTTCCTTCTCGAGGTCCTTAAGCTTACTCGTTGTTAAGGCGATATCGGCTTGGAGCGCATCATACTCACCCTGTGTGATAGCGCCCTTCTCGAGCGCCTCTGCCGCATCCTGTGCTGCCTGCTTCTCTGCATCGAGCTTCTTCTTTGTTTCTTCAATTTCTTTGGCTAATGCGTTCTGCTTAGCCTTAATGAGGTCAGCGTTGCCCGGATCGAGCTTAAGCGCCTTATTGACCTGCCTAAGCTGGTACTCTGTATCCTTGATAGCCTTGTTGGCATCGTTCAAGGACTTAACAAGCCCGGAGGTCTTACCCTCAATCTCTATGGTTATTCCCTTAATGCTTCTGGCCATCTAACTAACCTCCAAATACTCCGATCATGTCTTCCTGAGTAGCCTCGACAGGGTACTCATAGCCGTCATTGGCTGACTCTGTCAGCACATCTATAAGCTCGCCCACTTCTAAGAGCTCTAGCTCCTCAAGCCTCACACCTAACTGTAGCGCTCTAAGCGTTAACAGTGGCGTGTTAAGCTCTCTTACTGTGGGCTTACTTGGTTTTTTGCTTCTGAGGAAGTCTTGGCAGATTTCTGCCAGACTGCGATTATATCGATAAGCTTCTCGGAATCGTAGAACTCCTCATCCTCATATTGGCTGAGCCATTCCACGAAGTCTACCTCGGAAAGCTTTCCGTAGTAAGATCTAAACTCTCGAGTAGCTTGAATATTCAAAGTGAATGCGAGGCGCTTAATGAGGTCAAGCGTCTCTAAACTAGATCCGGCTCCCAGCGCTTCAGTATCGATCGCCGTGAAGTCCTTGAATAGGTCCCTATTGAATATTGACCTGTACACTCTTGGTGTAGCCGCATTGCTCTGAAGCTCTAACGGCTTACCCCCTAGTTCTATCGTCTTATACATATCCCTTACTCCTTTTTAAAAATAGCCACCCGTGAGCCTCCACGGGTGGCTTGGAGGATAAGCGCGGTTATGCTGCGCGAAAATCCTTAGCTTGCTGCTACATACACAGAGTCGTACCAGCCTGCGTAGACGGTAGCGTCCCCATCAGGACCGATCTCGCCATGTATCTTATGGTCTGCGTCCACACGAGCGGAAGCGGTAAGATTGAGGCTGAGAGTCTGAACTGTGGTTGAATCCTCTGTGGTTGATCCCTCTCGTGTAGGCCTTGACAGCATACATCTGTAGAGGACGTGCTTAGCTGCACCTTGATCGCCGTTAAACTCAAACAGAAGAGCGATGTAGTGCAGTGTATCATCGGATGTCTCGAAGATGACACCCTTCGTATCCTTGCTCTGGCCAAGTACGGATGTCTTAACATCCTCAGGGATAGCAGCGCATTCGAACTCAACGTCATATCCTGCGTTGGTTGACACAGTGTAGTAGGCTGTATCGTCTGCGAAGAACTTGTTCTGCTCACCTGAAGCTGTCATTGTCATCTTAACGGCACCCGGCCAAGCCTTAACTGCGCCATACGTTGTCTCGAGCGCACCTGTTGACTGGTTGGGTGTCTCGGTAACAAGCGCATAATGCACATTCTTAAGTCCGAACTGGACCTTGTTAGCTGGTGTTGAAGGCATATTTAAACAACCTCACTTTCATATATTTCCATGAAGACCTCGGAAGAGGTCTCATAGACCTCATCGCGATCCCATGGTAAGTCATTAGCATCTAAAACCGCCTCAAGGGTAGCCTCGAGGCTTGAGGACTTATTCGAAGTATAGAGCACAGCCCTTATGGCTGTTATCTTCTGATAAGTCTTGTTATCCGCATGGAAGTTATCCGTGGAAGTCGTGTAGGCGATATAGGGAAGCTTGGCGCCTTGCTTGGCATGATCATAGAATACGGGTAGCCCGGTGCTACGAAGCATCGTGCCTATCTCTGCATTAGTCATGAGCCTATACCTCCTTCTATCTCTCTTGTGAGAAGCTCTTCGAACTCATCCTGCACCCACTCTTCAACCGGCCTGATGTGCGGCTGTCCTGATACGTGCCCTACGGCCTTACCGTTGCTTATCACATCATGCCCGTTCTCCAAGAGGTGCGTGAGCTGATATTTCTCATTGTAGATCACCCGCTTACCGCTTACGATCTTAACCTTCCACTTTCGGGCGTAGTGACCGCCCCATGTGCCGGCGCCCACAGGTGAGGTACTCTTAAGCTTAAGGATAGCCTGCTTAGCCACCTGATCCGCCGCATGGTCTACCGCTTGAGATACACCCTTGCCGAATGTCTGCAAGATCTTGCCTACATCCTTAGCAAGGCTTAAATCATCAATTGACATCTCCATCGGTCACACCTGCCTTATCTTCCGCATAGAGCTCAATGGTATCATCCTGCACCCTGTGATATGTTCTATAGATCGCGTATGTCTTTTTCTTGAACTCGAGGAGCTTCTCGCCGTTATAGTCTCCGTGGAATATCTCGAAGACGTATGCCGGGCTTAAGCCTGCCTGACCTGCGTTATAGAACTCGGTCATCGTCACAGAGCGCACACGGCAGAACACCGGCTTGCGCCTGTATGTGGCTACATTGTTGAAGTCCTCATCTACGGATGTAGACTCTACCAGAAGGTTGATGGTATCATCCATTGTTCTCGCCCTTCCTTCCGAATAGCTTATTGTTGAGAGCATATCGTATCATGCGGGGCATCCCTTCCCCGGTACGGCGCTTATTCCACAGCCATGTGGCGTACATCGTCACGATCTGCATATCGCCCACATTAGTGGAATCAAGCTCTATGCCCTCCGAGGTTATAGCCTGAACAGCGGCCTTGACGGTCTGCATTAGTCTAGAATCGTATGCACTTGTAGTGATACCAAGATCTATCTTGACAAGATCAAGGCAGTCCTCAATGGCTCGCTGGTTCATGGTCTATACCTCCATATATCTTTAGGGATGAATTAAGAAGCTGATACAGTGACTACACAGCTTGCTACAACACCGTTGCATGTAGCTGTGATGGTAGCTGATCCTGCTGCCTCACCTGTCACCTTACCAGTCGTATCAACTGTAGCGTAAGTCTCGTCTGAAGAAGCCCATGTGATGGTTCCCTCAACAGGTGATGTAACTGCCTTAAGCTGTACTGTGTGATCCTTAACAACAGACACAGCGGTCTTGTTAATGGTGATACCCTGTACAGTGTTAGCATCGTCAGCTACGAAGCTGATGCTTCCTGCAGAAGGTGTGGTGTTGTTGATACCGATGGCTACGAAGCCCTCAGCGATAACAGGCACACCGTCATATCTTGCGGTACCCTTGATCACAGTCTTGTCCTCAACGAACTTGTAATGCTCGCTCTGCGCAAACTTGGTAGCAGATCTCTCAGCCAAGAGATACAGGTCGAGATATCCACCGAATATCATGTCATCAGGGATGAAGTCGAGAACCTCAACGATGCCACCTTCAACAGGCATTCTGCCATCGAAGCCTGACACGATAGCGCCTGCAGCGTTAACGCTCATAGCCTCTGCCTTGAAGTGTGTATAGGTCTTCTCGTTCATAGCCCAAACCTTGGCGCCACGGCTGTACTTGCCCTTAGCAGCCGCAGCATCCTTAACAAAGCTCTTGAAGAGTGCTATGCCCTCTGAAGCTGAGCTTGCGCCAATAACCTTAACGTTAGACTGATGAAGGTCTACCCAAGGTCTAGCGTTAGCAGGGTAATCAGCGGGCTGCTCTGTCTGCGCAAGTCTTGTGAAGAATCCGAGAGGCATCTTGGTGCCGGTACCAAAAAGGATAGCCTTATCGAGCGCCTTACCGATAGCCTGACCGAGTGCTGTGATAAGCTCTGCAGCAAGGTCAAGGTCTGAGTCCTCGAGCACTGCGTTACACACGGTGAAGAAGCCACCGAGCTTGTATGAGCTTACTTCAACATCAGCGAAGCCAAGATCAAGCTCATTAAGGATTCCACAAGCCTCTGTCCATACAGCCTCAGGATATGCGCCCATGATAACCTCACGGCCGTCACCGCTGATCTGACGAACATTAACGTGCTTATAGAGCTTTGACCACTGGTCGATATTCTGACGGAGTACTCCGAGGAATACCTTAGGGATGGTCAGACCCACGTTAGTGAGTGCTCTCTTCTCCTTGATCGCTGAGCGAACCTCACCAATCCATGCCTGCACCTCTTCTCTCTGGAAGAGTGCATCGCGTTCCTGAACGGTTGAACCGAACATCTTATCTCTCTTTGTCATTGGAATATAATCCTCCTTTGCTCTGGCCTCAGGCTCAACCGGTGCCTCCGGTGCTACTGCCTGCTCTGCCTTACTCTCTACATCTGCAAGCTCTGACTCAAGGCCAGCTACTCGCTCCTCAAGCTCCTTCTGAGCTTCTGCGTTCTCAGCTTTCTCAGCTTCGAACTTCTCTATCTCGTCCTTGACAGCCTCTTCCTGCTCAGCTGTCTCGACTTCCTCGATGTCGCCTGCGAGCTCTGCTTCTCTCTTAGCGAAGCCCTCTTCTTTAGCTCGAAGAGCCTCAAGCTCCTTCTTAGCGCCATCAATCTGCCTCTTAAGCATTAGTGCTCTAAGCATTGGTGTTACCTCCTTTAAGTCGGGTCAACATCTGCGCCTTCCAAGCTTCCCTTCTCTTGGCCTGCAGTGCCTCGAGATCTCGCTTACGTGCGCTGATGCCCGTATTCTCATATGCCGGGAACGTGCAACATGTTACCTCATAGAGCTTGATTTCTCGTATAGTCCAATGGACGCTTCCGTCATCTCGGTATTCGGTATCCTCAGACAGAATGTCAAAGCCTATAGAACATTGACTCACATCGCCTCTCTTAACTCGCTCATAGAGGTTGGTTGCATCCGTATCGTTCGGATTGATTCGAATGCGCCCAAACAGTCCGTGCTCATCCTGTGAGAGCTCTAATGTGTGAGCTATCGTTCTACCAAGCACAAGGGTAGAATCATGGTTAACAAGTGCCCTTATATCATCAGCGAGTGTTCCAGTGAACGCGCCTGGAGCTATCGACTCGGTCGCATCGTGGAAAATCTCGTAGATGTCGTTGAAGACTGCGAAGTAGCCTTCGATGATCTTCTCTTCTCCTTCGCTTCTTGTCTTAAAATCTGCGGTTATAGCCCGCGTCTGTCTCATATCTCTATCAGCCATTCTTATCGTCCTCCTGTATCAGCTTCTTCTGAAGGTTGCTATATTCCCAACCGATGTAGTTCTCTAAAACTCTCAGCTCATCAAGCCCATCAAGCGGAGTCATGCCAAGGCGGTCTCTGACCTCATTACCCGTTACAAAGCCTCGGTCTGAGAGCTTGCCGAACACATCAGCGAGCGTCTGTAGATCCCAATCATACAGTGATAGCACATTGAATTTGAGGTACCACTTAGGACTCAATATGAGCTTCTTGGTAAGCTCTTGCTGTAAGCCTATCACTATAGGTCTGATGGTTGTTGAGATGAATGCGTTCCATGCGTTCTTGTTGTACTCACCTACTCCCAGAAGGAAGGGTGGCACTCCAAGGATAGCCGCTACGGTACGCTTATCCATCTGCACGTTATCATTAATAGCTATATCAGAGAGGCTTAACGGCCGTACCTGCTCGATCTGGAACTGCTCTGCAGGTATGATCCAAGGCTCGCCCGCCTCATTGGTATCGATGTATTCCTTCCTCAGGCGTTCCCTTCCGTCCGCGGAGCTGAACTCTTCCGTCATGGCATCAACCTTGACGATGATGGAAGGCTTCCACTTGCTCTGCATGAACGCCTTCTCTGTAGCCGCCGCCTGCTTCAGGTTATTGGCTACGTCCTTAAGGCTTATCCTTAAGCCCCTACCCTTCCACATATACGTTCTGTCCGGGTTCAATGTGAAGTGAAGCACCTCATCCGGATTGAATGGCCTGCCGTCTATCATGATCTGATAGTCCGTGTAGGTCTGAGGGTTAAAGCTGACACGCTCGGCGCTGATCGGCTCCAACGAGCCGAGCAGACCCTCATGCGTGTGAGGAAGCACTATTGAATTACCGTTACCGTACAGAAGGAGGTTCATTACCACCGATTCGATAAAAGCCTTCCTTGTCTGGTACGGGTTCGGATTGATATCTATCTTAGCGGATAGCTCATTGATGATGCGCTCATCGCCTCTGTCAGTGTTAGCCATCAGGTGGATGGTTAACGAGCCGATCAGCTCTGCTATCCTTCTACAGCCCGTCATGATCTCAGGTGAGTGGTCAAGAGAGGTATAGCCGGAGCAGATGATAGAGTCCGCATCCGATAGGGGTATCCACCCTATCGTAGGAGCTGCGCTTCTTAAGTTTTTCGCCTTCTTGCTCTTCTTACTCACTGTCCTTCTCCTTCTTACTCTTCCACCAATCTGATGGATTAGCCTTACCAAGGTTACTCAAGTATCTGATTGAAGCGAACACGGATGCATCGAACAGATCTATCCTTCGCTTCTCTTTGATTTTCTCATATCGGACTGCATCGTCCGTCTGCTCTACTGCCCTTACATTGGCTACGCAATACTCATAAGCCTCTGAATGCAGATAGTAGAGCTTACCGCGCTTTGCACTGTTCTCAATGTGTCGGAAGCCTTCCGACTTGAGATAGTAGAACTGAGGCTGATCTATCACCCGGAACTTAGCCGCCTTCATGGCGATGATATATTCCCTGGCGAACTTCCGATCATGCCCTATCTCTTTTATCTTAAAGCCCTTGGTTCGCATATCCTTGAACCAATGGACTACGTCCTCGATCTCGGTCGTTGGCGTGTTGGTCATGGTGAGCCATCCGTCGTCCTGCCATCCGAATAGCGGTATGCCGTCCTGTTCCGCTTTCTCGTGTGCGGCAACCACCGGGAAGAAGCCGTGTGTGATTATGATGTCTAAATCCTCTTCCTTGTAGTGACCGAACAGCGCGGCGGCGGTCAGATCGTGGAGCTTTGATAGGTCTGCTCCGCCGTACCAGTCTATCGGTAGCTTGGCGAGCTCCTCAAGGCTGTAGCTGTACTGCCTGTCACTCTTCCGGAACTCGTCCATGTTGAAATATGCCCGCATAGCGTTGGTGTAGACATTCAAGCTTTTAGCGAAGAAGTCCTTCCTCTGCTGTGGGTCGTTCTGTGCCTGCATGGCATCGTTAATGAGCTCATGAGGTCTGATGGTCACACCGTAGCCGGGGTTAGCCATCTCGTGCACCTCGGGATTGGCGTAGTCTATCTCGCCTGTGTCCGGGTCCGGATTGGCACAGCACATGAAGATGAAGTACTGCTCATCCTCTATCGTGCCGTCTAATACCTTACGGCAGTAGGCCAGCCTCTGACCGAGAAAGGCCTGCTCATCATCACCCGCCGTGGAGATACCGATCAAGATCTTATTGGTATAAGCCTTCTGGCACTCCTTAGCAAGGTTATACTGCTTGGGACTCTTGTATGCGTGTATCTCATCGCATATACAGATGTTTGCATTTAATGAGTCCTGCTTATCCGGATTCGCTGCAAGCGCCTGTATGTAGAATGAGCCACTGTCCATGTCCATGTTAATGACGTGCTGGTTGTTGTTGTCGACGATCCTTGCATGACCGCCGTCGTTTTGGTTCTCGCCCATTCTGTTGATGTTATAGGCTATGAACCCCCAGCTCTCTAAGGACTGCTTAAGCGCGGCACTGAAGATATAGCACTTCGAGCCTGATGCCCGGTAGAGCATGGACAGAGCCCACGCGAGCGCACCTGCGAAGGTAGACTTGACATTCTTACGCGGTACGAATATCAGCGACTCGTGATACCTCAGAATGTCTGTGCCTTTGAGCTTAAAGCCAACCAAGTTGTATATGATGAACTTGTGATACGGCAGAAGCTCGAAGGGCTTACCCCTTAACGGCGTTCCGTCTATCTTCTCACCCTGCTGGTGGCAGAAGGTCATCTCTATCAGATTGATGCAGAACTCCGGGTCCCGCTTCTTAAGCTCATACCTCTTGTCCTTTAAGTCCTTATAGAATCTATCAACCGCCTGCTTCAATTCCTTACAAGCAAGCTTCTTACCTGACTTAATCGCCTTGGCGTACTCCATCACCTCAGCGTAGTGGTCTGTCATCTGTCCGCGCCTAATGCCTCAAGCGCTGCTTCAAGGGTGCTCTTCTTCTCGACCTTAATCGACTTGTCGTTGAGCTTCTTAAGCCCGGATGGAGTAAGTCCGAGCTCCTTCCAATAGCTGAGCGCCTGAGTGTTAAGCGTATTCCAGAGCGTGATCAGAGGATTAACCTTGCTGATCAGGTCCCCGTTCTTGTTGGTATAGGTGATCGTGAGCCCGGTGCCTTGAGCCTCGAACTCTTCCAGAGTGGCATCCCTTCGAGCGAGGATCTCGGCGAGTGCATCGATCGTGTCCTTGAAGAAGGTCTGATACACACCTGCATCTCTCATAGCTCTATTAACTTTCCGTACCCAACTGGCTTTCGTCATTATGTCTCACCTCTTCGCCTTCCCCCGTAGGGGCCGCAGTCGGAGGTCAATCCACTGCGGCGATTATAGAAGGCGTTTATCATGAAAAGAAACTGTCTTTTGTTGTCCAGGTTGTCCGGCGCAGGCGTGCCCTAACCTGCGCCGGGTTGAAAAGGAGCATCAAAGTATGATTCTGTCTGAATTTTACCACAAATTGTTTGAATTGTCTATACAATTTAGCGAATTGTGTCCAATATGCGCCCAATTAGCCTTCGAGGGGGACAAAGT
>Ga0326513_10000488_pt1 | contig 33487 bp, 41 predicted proteins | sample 2_2465_0518_D_FD_203654 | JGI IMG/M metagenome (GOLD analysis project Ga0326513, IMG submission 203654) | Bovine rumen microbial communities from UC Davis, California, United States - 2_2465_0518 | ecosystem: Host-associated > Mammals > Digestive system > Stomach > Rumen | place: USA...
TCTATCTTCGTTGGAAAGAAATTTTTCCGGATTGCACGCCGGAAGAGCTGCTTGCACTTGCCGGAACATTCGGATACAGTCAGTATGAAATGCAGAAATTCTGTGAAATCACAGAAACGAAGCCGCCCCGGCTTGCCCTGTATCTTTCCGGTCAGGATGTCAGTTTTTATGATTATCGCGATTATCTCGAACAGTGCCGAAAACTGCACTACAATCCGCACGATACGGCGGTTTCCATGCCGCACAATTTCAGACAGATGCATGACAGACTGACCGAAATCATCAACTATGAAGCCGATAAAGTACATGAGCAGCATCTAAAAGAACACATTCCCGAACGCCGGAAACTCGAATTCCAGTCCGGAAATCTGCTGATTCGTCAGCCGAAAAATATGGGCGAAATCATCAATGAGGGCAGAAATCTGCATCACTGCGTCGGCGGTTATGCCAAACGCCATGCAGAGGGAAAACTTCATATTCTGTTCATCAGACGGAAATCCAGCCCGGACCAGTCATTCTACACAATGGAAGTCAGCACGGATGACAGAATCATACAAGTCAGAGGTCTGCGGAACTGTAATCCTACTCCGGAAGTAACAGCGTTGATTGAAGAATACAAGCCATATCTTGATAAAATATTGGCGAAGAAAGAGAGGGTAACCGCATGAATGAAGAAAATAATGAATGGGGAGTTCAGGATTTTGATGATAATCTTATTCTTCCGGATTTATCAGAACAGGGAACAACAGTCTTATCTGTAGAATATAGTCAGGCAGTACGGGCTGATGACCTTGTCAATAACGGCTTGAAACTTGCTCAAATCGGTATCACACAGATGTGTGCAGGCGTGAAAATGATGCATGACGGTAAACTGTATAAGCAGTTCGGTTTCCAAAATTTTGAGGAGTATTGCAAAAGCAAGGGATTTACTAAGCAATATGGAAATCAGCTCGTTAAAATTGCTGAGATGCTTGAACAGGAAAATGGAAACCCGGGTTTCCATTTTGAAAAATTAGGTGTAACGGTTCTAAAGCTTCTTGCACCCCTTGAACCGGAACAGCGTCATGAAATCGCACAGAATGTTGACCTCGAAAATGTCAGCAAGCGTGATTTGGAAAAAGAAATCAAGACCATAAAGGCACAGCATCAAGCCGACATTGAAGTAATCCATAAACAGCACGAAGCAGAGCTTGACCGTCAGAAAGCCGGATATGAAGCCAATCTCAAAGAACAGCGTGAAATGCTCGAACAGGCACAGAGTACAGCAGAGAACTATAAACAGCACATGAGGGCGGCAAAGGAAAAGTCTGAAACTCTGACAGAACATATCGCAGAATTGGAACAGCAGATACAAGAGCTGGAAAATGCTCCAAAAGATGTCAATGTTGCTGTTCCAGTCGAGGTAACGGAAAAGATTCAGGAACTTACCAGTACTAAAGATGAACTGGAACAGCAGAAAGTTTCTCTTGAGGCTGAATTGCAGGAAACAAGAAAGAGGGAACAGGAAGCAAGAGAGGAAATTGACAGAATCATTGAAGATAGTGCAGAAACAGCAGAAGAACTGGAAAAACTGCAATCTGAAGTAGAAGAACTGAAAAGCAGATCTGCTCTGAAAGCTGTTCCCGATGCCAAAGAAATGTTCCGTCCGTATTTTCAGACATTTACGCACAGTCTCGGTGCAATGATGGAGTTCATCAGTAATCAGACGAACAGTCCGGATTTTGACTTCATGCTGAAAAAGGTGGAAGATGCCCGGAATTTGATTGATGAGCAGCTCAAAAATATAGAAGGTGAAAACGATGTCGAGTAAACAGCTTTATGAATGGTACAAAGCACACCATATCTGTGCAAAGTGTGGACAGCAGCAGGCACAGTCGGGATATATTTACTGTCTGGAATGTCGCATGAAAGCAAGGGAGCAAAATGAAAAGTACCGCCGTCAGCGCAGTACGGAGCGAAATTCAGAGTTGAGAGCGTACTGGAAAAAATGGCGGACTGAAACGTACCAAAAAAGGAAAGAGGCAGGACTTTGTCCGAGATGCGGAAAGAGAAGACCGCCAGATGGAAAAGTTCAGTGCAGAATCTGTACTGCTAAAAAAAGAAAGATGAATGAGCGATATAGACGGCGAAAGGGACAGTTGCCGTCAGATATGCTGGATGGAATCACACGCTGTGCAAACTGCGGAAACAAGGGCATTGTTTCGGGAAAGAAGCTCTGTCAACGCTGCTATAGAAATAGCCTGAAAGCAATTAAAGCGGCACAAAAGCATAGCCCAAAGAATAATTACTTTGCATTGGAAAATGATGCTCGGTGGCGTAAACAGAAAATTATACGCAAAAAGTACGGCTACGAATGAGAACGGTATAAAGACAGCGTTTGGAGAGTGTTCCGAATGCTGTCAAAGCCGTTTTATAACAATTCACAAAATGTTCCTGAAATATACTATTTCAGGAGTATTTTGGAAGAAAATGGAAAAGAGGTGCTTGTCATGCTGACTTTTTCGCAGCTTGGAGTACTGTCCACACAAATGAATATCCTGTATGTTCAGGGAATGAATTCGGGCATGAAACCAGATGACCCGGTCGAACTGCCGAAAGACAGCACACTTCCGCTTTTTGTTCCGGCACTTCCGGACACGCCTACATTGGAAGAATATTCGAGGACTTTTCTAGAGTTTAAGAAAAACACTGTCCGAAACAGTTCTTATCAGTATTATGAACGCTGTTTCACTGGCATTCAGCAATTTTTCGGGGATATGCCACTGAGTGCTATCAATGGAAGAAAGGTGCAGGAGTATGTGAATACTATGCTCCGGAAGGGAATGAACTCAAAAGTGGCGAAATATCGTGTGGCACTTCTGAAAAGTCTGTTGAGGTGTGCAGAATCTGAAAATTTGATTCATATGCCTGTGATTCGTCCGGTCTACCCGAAACAGGGAAATGAAGAATACAGAATCCTGACCGAAGAAGAATACAGAAAATTGAGCGATTATCTTCTTTGCGAACATTCGCCATCATCACTGGCTTTGCTGATCGCACTGTATACAGGTATCAGAATAGGGGAGATGTGCGGACTGCGATGGGATGATTTTGACACGGTTACCAACAGTATCAGCATCCGGAGGGCTGTAAAAAGTTACTACATACAGAGAGAACGGCGTACTGTCTGCGAAATCGGAGAACCGAAAACACCGAAAAGCAGAAGACGGATATATGTTTCAAAAGCATTTGCTGATGTCCTGAAAGAACGGCAGGGGATGGGATACATCTGGACATGTTCTGAGAAGTTCATCAATCCCAGATCAGCGAGGGAATACCTCAACAGACGACTGAAAAAGTTGGATATTCAGCACATCAAGTTTCATGCTTTGAGACATGGATTTGCTACCAGAGCCATCAGTGCCGGAATTGACCCTAAAACAGTGGCTGAAATACTCGGACATGAACACTGTGACCTGACTTTGGATATTTACACATCCTGTACAGCACAAATGCAAATCGAGGCTATGAATAGAATGGAGATGAAAAAATGATGCAGAAAAGTGCTGAATATCGCCTGAAATCCTGCCCGTTCTGTGGCAGTCAGGCAAGAGCTATCCAGGCATGGGACGGAATGTATCGTGCTGAATGTTCTTCCTGCGGTATCGGAACTGAACATTATCCGACACAGCTTACTGCTATCCGGCGGTGGAATCAGAGAATTGTCACTAATAAGGCAGCATGGATTTCTGTAAAGGACAAACTACCAGAAACTGTGCAATTTTGCTTTGTAGCTTGCCATGAATGGGATATGTTTGAAGATGCCATGAGTAGTACGATTCATTTCAGAGTATTGCAATATCTTCCGGATGTAGGATGCTGGAATATTAAAACACCTGTTCAAGTGCTGGCATGGATGCCTATTCCTGAACTTCCGGAAGAATGAAAGGTGTGCTTTATGAAAGATGAAGAAGGCGAGGGAGTGTACGATGAAGGGCATATTCAAGCTGAATCCGGATTATCAGGAAATTCTGAGATTGGATAGTATGCTGAACATAGCAAAAATTCCGCATATCAGGCATAGAATGTTTGATGGCTGGAAGATAGCCTATATTGCTGATGGAAAAGTGATTTCTGATGTAGTTGAACATATGTGTAGTTATGGACATGAGAACGATTTGATTGAGCTGATGGATTTCAGCTTTTTGACAGGCAAAGAAGAAGATAAAGACGAAGTAATTGGCTATCTGTCAGCTTACGAAATATTCAAAGTCTGGAATAATGATTACAGAAAAAGAAAGCAGGTATTATTATGAATTATAAGAAGATTACGAAACAATCTGCAAAGTTTGTAAACGAAGATGAGGCATATATCCACGTTGAGATGAAGGACAAATCGCCGGAAATCATTGTAAGCGGACATTCAGTAGCAATTCTTTACTGCATCAGCATTATTATCAGTAAACTTGCAAAAGCAGGAAACGTAAGCCCGTTACAGCTCATAGATGCCTTAAGAACTATGTGTGAGAAATGAGATTAACCAAATGGTTAAGTTTTATGCCGCCCTAATTTGGGGCGGCATCTTTTATGGGTGGGCATTTCGCCCAGTCATAAAAGAAATCAAAGTGAAAGCCCCGAAAATCCTTGACAAAATGGCTATTTTCTGTTAGAATTAAGATAAAGAAAATTTGTTCTTGTTAGAGGTGATTTTATGAAAAAATTCGTGAAAGTGGTTAGTAACTACTGTGAAGAAACGAATGACTTTGATGATAATTTCTGCGTGCAGGAAGAACTGATTCCGGTCAAGAATCTCATCAAAATTTATAAGTATAAGGGTGGAAAACCCATGCTTGCATATGTGTGGCGTAATCCTGTCAGCGGTATTCTGATGGAATGGCGGCAGATTTTCCATTCCGATAGGCAGAGAGACACGCTGTTCAGCAAATTAGAAAAGCAGCTTTGCTAATCTTGACAAAATGCCGAAATTCTGCTATAATTAAGACATGCAAAGGAAAATAATGCAGTCTGCTGTAAATGATACTGGAGGGACTGCGATGCAAACAAAAACTGTAGGCGAACGAATCAAATACCTGAGAGACCAGAACCACATGACACAGAAAGCACTTGCAAGGCGGCTCTATGTGTCAGACAAAACAGTAGCGAGTTGGGAAGCTGACCGCACAGAACCGAGAATCCTCTTCATTATAGAATTATCAGCATTATTCCATGTCTCCTTAAATTATTTACTCATGGGAAAAGATTACACTCCTTGATTACGGTCAGGGAGTGTAATTTTTTTCTCTATGTTTTGTAGAATTTCATTGACATTTCAACCAATATACTATATAATAGTAACAATACAGCAGACAATTATTTTCCATTGCTTTTGACATTCCTTCATTTACCGCCTTCCGGCGGTATTTTGGCAGAGTAGAGCATTGGCAGCTCGCAAGGCTCATAACCTTGAGACAGGCGGTTCGATTCCGTCCTCTGCAACCACTTCTTCATAACTTGCTGATTTGCTTGTCATTGTAAAGACAAAGAGCCTTTTCCGTACTTTCATCCCCTCGAAACAGGAAAAGGCTTTTTGTTATACGGAAAGGAGATTTTATCATGATTAACTTACATATCGACCAGACCAACGGCGAAATGAATATGGAACTGCGTGGTGCTGATGGTCTGGTTCTGAATGAACTCTCAACAGCGGCACTCCGGATGCTGGATGCAATGGAACGGTGTGACGGACATCCAGCCAAAGAGAACCTGACCACGCTGGTTCTGATGCTGATAGAGAAATCAGAACAGAAAGAGCAGAAGAGGTGAACTGCATTGCCGAGGAAAGCAAAGCGACCCTGCCGACATCCCGGCTGTCCGAACCTGACCGATGACAGATACTGTGCGGAACACAAACCTCTTCATCCGGACAGACCTTCCGCCGCCAGCAGAGGATATGGAACGAAATGGCAGAAAGCAAGCAAAGTATTTCTCCGGAAACATCCGCTGTGTGCTGCATGTCAGGTAAGCGGCAGATACACACTTGCAACTGTTGTCGACCACATCACTCCGCACAGAGGTGACAAGGCTCTGTTCTGGAATCAATCCAATTGGCAGCCGTTATGCAAGCCCTGTCATGACCGGAAAACATGGCTGGAAGACAGCAATCCGGAGTACCACTACTGACGGGGGTGGGGGTATCAAAATCCCTGTGATGCAGGCGGACAAAGACCGGCGTTTCCTTTCGTGTGCAAAAACCGGAATTCAAACAGGGTATATACCCCCGTTTTTCAAAGAAATCAAACGAAATCAAACAAATTCAAACGCAGAAGGGGAGTATCAGGCATGGCGAAAGACGGAACACGCAGGGGCGGCGCAAGAGTCGGAGCTGGCAGAAAGCCGAAAGCCCTGACTGATAAAATCAGGGAAGGGAAATCGGCACAGGTCATGCTTGAACCCGTCGGCTTGTTTCCGGAAGATGAGAATCCGGATATTTCCGGTCTTCCTCCGCTGAGTGATTTTCTGACTGAAGAACAAAAAAACGCTGTTCCCCTGAAATCTGAGGCGGTATATGCTATTCTGATGGAATGGCTGAAATCCAGAGGGTGTGAAACACTTGTCAGCAAGCTGCTGATTGAACAGTATGTCATGTGTGCAGCACGCTGGATTCAGTGTCAGGAAGCTCTTTCAGCAGGCGGATTCCTCGCGAAACATCCTACAACTAACGGAACAATTGCATCTCCGTATGTACAGATGGCGGAATCTTATATGAAACAGATTCTTTCCCTCTGGAATCTGATTTACCAGATTGTCAAAGAAAACAGCTCCGGAGAGTTTCAGGGCGGCAGTGACCCTATGGAACAGCTCCTGAATCTGTGATGCAATAAAACGCAAAAACAGTATTATTTTGCGTTTTGCTTGTAAAAATCGAACGGCATTTCGCAGAAAGGTTGTAATTTTGTGGCTAATAATACTTTGAACGAAGTTTTATCTCCTCAAAGCAGAAATGAAACTTTATTGACACAGCTCCGGAACGCTTTGATTGCAAACGCTATTTCGGTCAGTGAGATTCAGAAACTGCTTGAGGATGAGAAAGCCGGTTCTGATTGGGCAGAGCTGACCAATGCACAAATCATAGCAGCAGATTATATCCGTAAAATGTCTGATGATAAGTGGCAGGTTCTTGCAAAGATTGTAGCAAACGATGTAACTGACCTGCCAACAGCAGAAGATTTTCCGGACTGGCATCTGTCTGCCGGAAGCTGTTGCTATATTTTATATCAGGCTGATAAATGTTTCATTATGGACTGTAACGGCAGATGGATTGAACGGAATCTTGATATTGCTGCCAGCTTTTAAGAAAAACCGCCCTGCATCTGAGCAAGGCGGTAGGAGAGAATTAGTTAAGATGCAGTTTTTCAAGCAAAGCGTCCTGTAATGTCTGTGAAAAATTGATACCTGCATATTCTGCCTGTGCATTAATCCATGACGGAATAGAAAGTGTTTTCTTGACAAATTTTTTATGCTGCTTTTCACGAAATGGCGGCATGTATACTTCAATCAATACAAGTGTTTGATTTTCGTGCAGTTCAATCTTACTGAATGATGTTGGTTCAGGAATTTCTTCATTGTCTTCTTCCATACCATACAGATGAAGCATAAGTGCTTCTTTGGCGTTTTTAACAGCAGATTCAACTGTTTCAGCACACGGCAGACAGCCGGGTAAATCCGGAAACAGAATTGCAATGCCATTTTCACAAATTTCAAAAACTGCCGGAAAAATATAAGTGTCTCTCATAACTTGCTCCTTTCTGCCCTTTCGGACAGGGGTCAGATAAGCTTAACCCCTGATTGATTTTCAATGCTTTTTACAGTTGGAAGCGGAACGTCTTTTACTGGGTGTGTTACAGTGACTCTTCCTTTTTTTGTCGGATGCTTATACTGATGATGGTCACCTACACAATTGACCTCATACCAACCGTCTTTTTTAATCTTTTTAATAATTTCTCTTGATGATATGCTTGGCATCTTTTCACCCCTATATATATTATAGCACGTAATTTATTACGTGTCAAGCAGCTTTTGAAAAAAATCAGGTGATAATTTGAGAAAATTAGAAAACTATGTGCCTACCAGATTCATGGCAGAAGGTTCTCACTATGACAAGAAAAAAGCTGATTATGCTGTAAAATTCATTGAGTGCCTGTGTCACACAAAAGGCGACTGGTACGGAAAGAAATTTGAGCTGATGGACTGGCAGGAACAAATCATCCGGGATATTTTCGGAACTGTCCGGGAAGACGGGTATCGGCAGTTTAGTGTTGCCTATGTCGAGATTCCGAAGAAAAACGGAAAATCTGAAATCGCCGCCGCTATTGCCCTTCTTCTGCTGTGCGGTGACGGCGAACAGAGGGCGGAAGTCTATGGGTGTGCCGCTGACCGTGACCAGGCGAGCATTGTTTTTGATGTCGCTGCTGATATGGTAGCACAGAATCCGGCACTTGCAAAAAGAATCAAGGTGCTGAAAGCCAAAAAGCGGCTTGTTTATGAGCCGACAAGCAGCTTTTATCAGGTGCTGTCATCTGAGGCACACAGCAAGCACGGCTTCAATGTTCACGGTGTTGTGTTTGATGAACTGCATACACAGCCGAACCGGGAATTATTTGATGTCATGACAAAAGGTTCAGGTGATGCAAGAAAACAGCCGCTCTACTTCCTGATTACGACCGCCGGAACAGACACACATTCTGTTTGTTACGAACAGCACCAGAAGGCGAAAGACATCATTGAGGGAAGAAAACATGACCCGACATTTTATCCGGTCATTTATGGTATTGAGGACGATGATGACTGGACAGACCCGGAAGTCTGGAAGAAAGCCAATCCGTCACTCGGCGAAACAATCGGCATTGATAAAGTCATAGCTGCCTGCAATTCTGCAAAGGAAACGCCCGGAGAAGAAAATGCTTTCCGTCAGCTCCGCCTGAATCAGTGGGTAAAGCAGTCAGTACGCTGGATGCCAATGCAGAAATGGGATGCCTGTGATTTTCCCGTCAATCCGAAGGCTCTGGAAGGGCGTGTCTGCTACGGAGGTCTTGACCTGTCTTCAACAACGGATATTACCTCCTTTGTACTGGTTTTTCCGCCGATTGATGAGGATGATAAATATCAGGTTCTGCCCTATTTCTGGGTTCCGGAAGAAACGCTTGCTTTGCGTGTCCGGCGTGACCGTGTGCCTTACGACATCTGGCAGAAACAAGGGCATCTGATGACGACCGAAGGCAATGTTGTTCACTATGATTTTATCGAACATTTCATTGATGAACTCGGTCAGAAGTACAACATCCGTGAGATTGCATTTGACCGCTGGGGTGCTGTACAGATGTCACAGAATCTGGAAGGCTTAGGCTTTACAATGGCACAGTTCGGACAAGGTTTTCGGGATATGTCGCCGCCGACCAAAGAACTCATGCGGTTGGTGCTGAATCAGCAGATTGCACACGGCGGACATCCGGTACTCCGCTGGAATGTCGATAACATCTTTATCAGACGTGACCCTGCCGGGAACATCAAGGCGGATAAAGAAAAATCGACAGAGAGGATTGACGGCGCAATTGCCATGATTATGGCACTTGACAGAGCTGTCCGGGGCGGAGTCGATTCCGGAACGAGTATTTATGATGAACGGGGATTACTTGTATTATGAATATTTTCAGGCGATTATTTCACAAAGACAAGCCGCTGAATCACTATGACAGTCCGTCCACGCATTACATGACGGGGAGAACTGTCAGCGGCGTGAGCATCACGGATAGAAATGCCATTCAACAGATTGCCGTCTATGCCTGTATCAGAGTGCTGTCTGAGGCAGTAGCACAGCTTCCGCTGCATGTTTACGAGCGTACTGAAAACGGCAGGGAACGTGCTGTGAATCATGTCCTGTATTCCCTGCTCCATGACCAGCCGAACCGGGAAATGACCAGTTTTGCTTTCCGTGAAACCATGATGCTGCATCTGCTTGTTTACGGAAATGCTTATGCACAGATTATCCGCAATGGAAGAAATGAAGTTGTCGGCTTATATCCGCTGATGGCTAACCGCATGAAGGTTGACCGGGATGACGGCGACAATCTGATATATCTCTACAATCGCTATGAAAACGCTGACCCGAATCTGAAACAGACGGGTGACATCACGCTCCGTGCGGAAGATATTCTGCATATTCCGGGATTAGGCTTTGACGGGCTTGTCGGCTATTCTCCGATTGCAGTCGCCAAAAATGCGCTCGGCATCGCAAAAGCCTGTGAAGATTACGGAGCTAATTTCTTTGCGAACGGTGCGAGTCCGTCCGGTGTGCTGGAACATCCGGGAACTATCAAGGATTTCAACCGCATCCGTGAGGGCTGGAAAGATGCTTACGGCGGAAACAATTCCCATAAAACGGCGATTCTCGAAGAGGGCATGAAATACACGCCGATTTCAATCCCGAATAATGATGCACAGTTTCTGGAAACAAGAAAATTCCAGCTTGAGGAAATCGCCCGTCTGTACCGTGTGCCGCTCCATATGATTGGTGATTTGGAACATGCGACTTTTTCCAACATCGAACAGCAGAGCCTTGAATTTGTAAAGTATACGCTTGACCCGTGGCTTGTCCGGTGGGAACAGGCATTGCAGAAAGCCTTGTTATCTGATTCCGAAAAAAGCAGATATTTCATTAAATTCAATGTTGACGGCTTACTCCGTGGCGATTACGAAAGCCGTATGAGCGGATATGCGACCGCCCGTCAGAACGGCTGGCTGAGTGCCAATGACATCCGTGAAATGGAGGACATGAACCCCATTCCGGAGGAAGAAGGCGGAAACCTGTATCTTGTCAACGGCAGTTTCACAAAGCTCGAAGATGCCGGAGCATTCGCAGAAGGGAGCGGAGAAAATGAATAAGTTCTGGAACTTTGCAAGAAATGATTCCGGAGAATCGGAGTTGTTTCTTTACAGTTCGATTGGTGAGGAAACATGGTACGGCGATGAAGTTACGCCGAAAATGTTCCGTAATGAGCTGTCTAAAATCAGCGGAGATATTACGGTCTGGATAAATTCGCCCGGCGGTGATGTGTTCGCCGCAAGTCAGATTTATACCATGCTGAAAAATCATGCAGGAAAAATCACCGTCAAGATTGACGGCATTGCCGCAAGTGCCGCCTCTGTTGTGGCTATGGCAGGAGATGAGACCCTGATTGCGCCTACTGGTATGCTGATGCTGCACAATCCGTCAACCGTTGCTTTCGGCAACAAAGCCGACATGGAGCAGGCAATTGTATTTCTGGATGAGGTCAAGGAGTCTATCATAAACGCTTATGAAACGAAATCCGGCTTGTCCAGAGCGAAAATTGCAAAGATGATGGATGAGGAGACATGGCTGAACGCCAGAAAAGCAAAGTCCCTCGGTCTGGTTGACGGCATCCTGTTTTCTTCCGGCGAAAAGGAAGAAACCCCGGCTGAACCGGACACGGAAAATCACATTGAAATGTCATGGTCGCCCATCAGAACCGGACAGAGCTTTATGAAAAAAGTTTCTGCCTCTGCTGTCCGTCAGGGTGTTCCGGTGGAACAGCTCAGAAAACGTCTTGACTTACTGAAATATTGAGGAGGAATCGTTCATGCCAAAGCAGATGACTATTCAGGAATTGAGAGAACAGAGAAAAAACAAGTGGGACGAAGCACGTAATTTTCTGGACTCCAAAGCCGTCAACGGTGTCATGTCCGAAGAGGATGAAAGGACCTATGATGCTATGGAGCAGGAAATCAATGCACTGAAAAGAGCTATCCAGCGTGAGGAACGCCGTGAAAAGCTGGATGCTGAACTGAACGCCCCGACTTCTGCACCGATTACAGGCAAGCCGTCTGATACCCACATCGACAGCAAGAGCGGCAGGGCATCCGAAGCCTATCAGAAAGCATTCTGGGAAAATCTCAGAAAGAAAAATTACTATGATGCTCAGAATGTGCTTGAAATCGGCACAGATGACCACGGCGGCTATCTTGTTCCGGATGAGTATGAAAGAACGCTGATTCAGGCTCTGGAAGAGGCAAATTTCTTCCGTGGACTGGCACACGTCATTCATACTGATTCCGGAGAAAGAAAAATTCCTGTTGTCACCGACCACGGCGAGGCGCAGTGGATTGATGAAAGCGGTGCTTACCAGCTTGATGATGATGAATTCAGTCAGGAAACGCTGTCCGCTTACAAGCTCGGTACAGCTATCAAGGTTTCTCAGGAACTGCTGAATGATTCTGTTTTCAACATTCCGGCATATATCTCCGCAGAATTTGCCCGTCGAATCGGTGCGGCGGAAGAGGCGGCATTCATCGCCGGAGACGGCGTGAAAAAGCCGACGGGCGTGCTGACAACTGCCGGAACAGGATATACCACAACAGCAGCAGCCATTTCTTTTGATGATGTACAGGAGCTGTACTACTCGCTGAAATCTCCGTACCGCAAAAGAGCAGGCTGGATTCTGAATGATGCCACTGTCAAGGCACTCCGCAAACTGAAAGACAGCAACGGGAACTACCTCTGGCAGCCGTCAGTCTCTGCCGACATTCCGGATATGATTATGAGCCGCCCCTATTACACTTCTCAGTACGTTCCGGAAATTGCCGCAGGAAAGAAAGTCCTGATTTTCGGCGATTATAACTATTACTGGATTGCTGACCGTCAGGGCAGAAGTTTCCAGCGTTTGGATGAACTCTTTGCGATGAACGGACAGGTCGGCTTTATCGCATCGGAAAGAATTGACGGCAAACTTGTTCTCCCGGAGGCTGTCAAGGTTTTGCAGATGAAAGCGTGATGATATGGCTGTTACGCTGTATGAGGCGAAAGAATATCTCCGTGTTGACAGCGATGATGAAAATGCTCTGATTTCACGCCTGCTTATGACAGCAAAGAAACTTGTCATGGATGTGGGGCGCATGACTGAAGAAGAACTGGAATCCGAATCAGATACGACAGATACAGCAATTAAATTCTGTCTGTCGTATCTGTACGAGAACCGGAACGATGCAGATTATCACAAATTAACTATGAATTTGCGCTATCTTCTGTTTGCACAGAGAGAAGGTGCTTTCTGATGGAAATCGGCAGAATGAACCAGCGGATTGATATTCTTGGCAGTGTGACGGACATTGACAGCATCGGCAATCACCGGAATACATGGAAAAAGCTGTATTCCGTGTGGGCGCAGGCATATATAAGGAACTCGATGACAGCATCTTCCGAGGAAACCACTGCCGGAGTGACAAAAGAAATCCAGCAGACAGTGTTCAAAGTCCGTCAGTCGTCAGATACCAGAGTGCTGACCACAACAGCGCACAGGGTCAGATTTCAGGGCTTGGAGTACAACATCACAGGAATCAAGCCGGATTTCACAAAGAAAGATTATCTGGAAATCATATGTGAACTCAGGAAAGCAGGGGCATGATATGGGGAGAAAATCCAACAAAATCGACATTGAGGATTTGGCAGGGGCAATCGTCCGGGAACTGCATCAGTATTCTGATAAAGTGGACGCTGATGTGAAAAAAGCTGTCCGGAAAACGGCAAATTCCGTCAAGGCAGAACTTGCACAGACTTCTCCGAAAGAAACCGGAGACTATGCGAAAAGCTGGAAAACTTCTCTGACCGAAGAAACAGGACATGCCATGCATATCACTGTCCATGCCGGAAAATATCAGATAGCACATCTGCTGGAAAACGGTCACGCACTCCGGAGGGGCGGCAGAACTATCGGTAAAGGCTATGTTTCTCCGAAACCGCATATCAAGGCGGCAGAAGAACACGGCGAACAGCTCCTGACAGAACTGATAAAGAAGGTGTTATGATGACCTATGAAGAAATCAATGCAATGATGTCTGAAACAGGTCTGCCCTATGCCTATCATCATTTTGCAGAGGGCGAAAGCCCTGACCCACCGTTTCTGCTGTTCCTGTCACCCGGTGAAAACACTTTCTCGGCCGACAATCTGATGTATTTTAAGTCGAAAAGGCTTGCTGTCGAGCTTTACACAGATTTGAAGTCACCAGAGGCAGAACAAATCATTGAAGATGTGCTGACAGCGCATGAAATCTATTACACAAAAGAAGAAACTTTCATAGATTCTGAAAAACTCTATGAAGTGATTTATGAGATGGAGGTCTGAATATGCCTGAAAACAAGGTCAAATTTGGTCTGAAAAACGTGCATTATGCAAAAATTCTGAGTTGGTCTGCCGATGGCACGACACCGACTTACGCCGCCCCTGTATCCGTTCCCGGTGCGGTCAATCTCTCACTGGATGCCAGCGGCGAAAACGAGAATTTCTATGCAGATGATACTGTCTATTATGTCATCGGCAGTAATTCCGGCTACGAGGGTGAGCTTGAAATTGCACTGATTCCCCAGATTTTTGCAATTGATATTCTCGGCGAAAAACTCGACAACAAAGGTGTACTCGTGGAAAGAAGCGATGCAGAGACATCAGAATTTGCGCTGTTCTGGGAATTTGACGGCGATAAGAATCATGTTCGTCATGTTGCCTACAGATGCAGTGCGACCAGACCTGCCATGAACGGAAGCACCACGGAAGACACCAAAACACCGCAGACCGATACGCTTTCCCTGAAAGTCGTTCCCCTGCCTTCCGGTCTTGTCAAATCCAGAACTGTACCTTCCACGGACAGCACTGTCTATGATGACTGGTACACAGGTGTCTATTTCCCTGAATTTACGGAAATTCCCGACCCATCTGACCCGTAAGGAGTGCTGCACATGGCTATCACTAAAAATATCAGGATTGACGGCATGGACGTGCCGTTCCGTGCGAGTGCAACTGTTCCCCGTCTGTACCGTGCAAAATTCCGGAGGGATATTTTCAGGGATTTCATTGCACTGCACAAGGCTATGAAAGACTCCATTGATGAAAATTCTGAAAAGAAAGAATCCATTGATGAAGATTCCGAAAAGACGGAGAATCCGGAAAAATCAGAAGAAAACGCCGAAATCATGTTTTCTTCTCTCAGTATCGAAAATCTGGAAATGTTTGAAAATATTTCATTCATTATGGCAAAGCACGCTGACCCGGACGGTGTTCCGGAATCTCCGGATGAATGGCTGGAACAGTTCAGCGTATTCAGTATTTATGAAATTCTTCCGGAACTGCTGGAACTCTGGAATCTGAACACGGAACAGCAGGCAGAATCAAAAAAAAACATCGCCCGATTGACAGGGAAATGACCACGCCGCTTTTCCTCTTAAGGTGTAAACAGCTCGGTCTGTCAATGACCGAGCTTGATTTGTTGACAATCGGCATGATTGACGACATGTTTATTGAAAAAGATAATGATGATTTCAAATATGATTATAAAGCGACACAGGCAGACTTCGATAATTTCTGATAGGTGACGGAAAATGAGATATATTTTTTACTGCTATCTGTATGAAACTTCCGGTCAGCACCGGATTGAAATCGAAGATGCTGATTCTCCGGAGCAGGCAATGGAAAAACTGGAATCTATGATTGACGGGGATTTTGATATAATTCTGACCGAAACAGAAATGATTTAGGTGATACTTCATGGCATCCAAACGGATTAAGGGATTTACAGTCGAAATCGGCGGCGATACCACAGGCTTATCAAAGGCATTAGCTCAGGTTGATAAGAATATCAAATCGACACAGACAGACTTAAAAGATGTTGAACGTCTGCTGAAACTCGACCCAACCAACACGGAACTGCTTGCACAGAAACAGAAACTCTTGACGGAAGCTGTCTCTGATACAGAAAAACGGCTTGAAACGCTGAAAACCGCCAGTGAACAGGCGGCACAGACAAAAGACAACTACAGCGCATGGAAAGAGCAGTATGAACCGATTCAGCAGGAAATCGACAAGACCATCGAGAACCTGAAAAAACTGAAAACACAGGATGAAAAGGCGAAACAACAGCTTTCCAGTGGCGAAATCACGCAGGAACAGTACGACAAGCTACAGGATAAAATCAAGAGTACAGAGGAAAATCTGCAAAGCCTGAAAGACAGGGCAAAAGCGGTTTCTGATGAGTTTGGAAATCCTGTTTCCCCACAGCAGTACGATTCTTTACAGCGTGAAATCATCGAGACAGAACAAAGTCTGAAACAACTGCAATCTGCTGAAAATCAGTCAGAAACTGCATTGGATAAGCTGAAACAGAAGATTTCTGAACAGGATAAAGAGCTTGATAAACTCAATCAGGAATACAAGAACGCCGTTATCGAAAAGGGCAAAGATTCCGACGAGGCAAAAGCCCTTGCAAGCCAGATTCAGACTCTCAGCCAAAAGCAGAAAGAAAATAAGTCTCAGCTCGAAGATGCCGAAAAAGCCGCCAGCGAACTCCGGAACACGGAAACATCTGCCGGAACAGCATTGGATAAGCTGAAACAGAAGATTTCTGAACAGGATAAAGAGCTTGATAAACTGAATGCAGAATACAAGAACGCCGTTCTCGAAAAGGGCAAAGACTCCGACGAAGCGAAAGCCCTTGCAAGCCAGATTCAGGCTCTCAGCCAAAAGCAGAAAGAAAATAAGTCTCAGCTCGAAAGCGTGGAAAAAGCCGCTCATGATGTCACGGCAGAAGAAAAGACCCTGACGGAACGGCTCAAAGACCAGAAATCAGAACTTGACAAGCTGAAATCTGAATATGTCAATGCTGTTGCAGCATACGGCAAGAACTCCAAAGAGGCGAAAGACCTTGCAAAACAGGTCAAGAATCTTTCCGGAGAAATCGACTCCGAAGAATCCGCACTCCGGAAAGCGGAAAGTTCTGCTGATAAGTTTGATAAGACCGTCAAGGAAGTCGGCGAAACTTCCGAAAAGGCATCCGGAGGAATTTCATCCGCTGCCGTTGCTGTCGGAACTTTTGTCGGAAATCTTGCATCCAATGCCCTGCAAATCGGTATCGACAAGCTGAAAGAGTTCACGACTTCCACAATCGAAACGGGTTCGGAACTGCAAAGCAAGATGTCCGGCGTGGTAGCTACTCTGGGTTACTCCATGGAAGAACTGCACGACCCGACATCAAAAGCCTCCTACGATTTGGAAATGCTGACCGAAAAAGCCAAAGAAATGGGTCGGACAACAGCATTTTCATCCTCCGAAGCCGCCGATGCCCTGACATATATGGCTATGGCTGGATGGAAGTCTGAACAGCAGGTTGCGGCTCTTGAGCCTGTCATGAACCTGACTGCCGCCTCCGGTGAAGAATTAGGCACGGTTGCCGATATTGTCACCGACAGCATGACAGCGTTAGGGCTGAAGGCGGAAGATGCCTCCGGATATGCTGATATTCTTGCCGCTGCCTCTTCCAATGCAAACACCAATGTCGGAATGCTCGGCGAGTCGTTCAAATATGCCGCTCCTATCATTGGCTCAATGAGCAAAGATGAAGAACAGGCGGCTAAGAATACAAAGGATTTGGCGATTGCACTCGGCACAATGGCAAACGCCGGAATCAAAGGCGAGCAGGCTGGCAGTATGCTGAGAAACGGCATCATCAATCTGGTAAAGCCGACCAAACAGCAGGCGGCGGCAATGTCGCAATTAGGATTGATTGCAAGCGAAACTACCAGAGTATTCGATGATGAGGCAATCACAAAAGCACAGTCAAAAGTAGCCGACAAGACAGCGGCACTTGAAAAAACACAGCTTGCCTATAATTCTGCCGTTGCCAAATATGGAGACAGTTCCAAACAGGCACAGACTGCCCTGATTAACATGCAGACTGCTGAAAGGCATCTGACAGAAGCACAGGACGCTCTGACACAGGCACAGCAGGGAACAATCCAGACAGTAGCGGGGCAGTCGGTATTTGCTGACGAAGCCGGAAACATGAAATCACTCGGTGAAATGGTGGACATTCTCCGTTCGGCTCTGGGCGATTGCAGTGCGGAACTGTTTGACAGCGAAGGCAATTTGAAAGACTATGATACAATCCTGTCAGAAGTAGAGCAGTCAGAGGATGGTCTTACCAAAGCGGAACAGCTCAAGAATGCCGCTATCATTTTCGGCAAGCAGAATGTTGCCGGAATGCTTTCCCTTATCAATGCTTCTACAGAAGATTACAGCAAACTGGCTGATGCTATCTACAACTGTGACGGTGCAGCGGAAGAAATGGCAAAAGTCAAGCTGGATAATCTTGCCGGAGATGTCACACTGATGAAATCCGCATTTTCCGGATTGCAGGAGGCTATCTTCGACGGCTTAGACCGTCCTCTCCGGAAAGTGGTGCAGTCCCTGACAAACAAGCTGCTCCCTGCCCTGACCGGAGTAATTGAGGGCAAGGACGGCGCGGAAGGTGTGCTGAAAAGTGCAATTGTCAATCTGATGACAACAATTTCTGTACAGCTGAGGAATATCCTGCCGAAAATCATGACCATCATGGGGACGATACTTTCTGCAATGATGCAGACCCTTCCGCAGTTCACAAATGTAGCTGTTACGCTGATTACCGGACTGATTCAGGGCTTTATCCGCAGTCTGCCCCTGATTGTAAGTGCAGCACTCGACCTTATCACAGCTCTGACAACCAGCATCATGCAGCTGCTGCCGGAACTGATTCCTGTAGTGACGGAGATTGTCACAACACTTGCAAACGGTCTGAAAGAAAATATCCCGCTGATTTTCGATGTAGCCGTTGACCTGATTCAGAATCTCATTACCGGTATTGCCGAAAATCTGCCCTTGATAGTGGAATCTGCATTGTCGCTGATAATGGCTCTGGCTGACGGTCTGCTGAAAGCTCTGCCGGAACTGCTTGCAGTCCTTCCGGATTTAATCAGGCAGCTTGCAGACGGCTTGTTATCCAGTATCGATATGATAATTGATACAGGTCTGACGCTGTTCCTCGCACTGATTGACGCTCTTCCGGAAATCATTACCGGACTTCTGGCTGTTCTGCCTGTTATCATTACCAGTCTTGTCGGCGGTCTTCTGGAACGTGTTCCGGCGATAATTGATGCCGGAATCACTCTGCTGACAGCTCTGGTTGACGCTCTTCCGGAAATTATCGAGGGTATTATAGAAGTCATTCCGGATATTATCACGGCGATTCTGGATGCGGTATTAAGCAATCTTCCTGCTATTGTAGATGCCGGATTCCGGCTGCTGGTCGCTCTGATTGACAAGTCAGACGAAATCCTCAATACGATTGCAAGCCTTGCACCGGAAATCATTTCTGCTGTTGTAGTATCCTTGCTTGATAACTTAGGCACAGTATGGGAAGCCGGAAAAGAGGTATTTTTCAAAATTGGAGACGGTCTGGCAAGCGTGATTGACTCTGCCAAAGACTGGGGTGCTGATGTTATCGGCAATCTGGTTGACGGTATTTTCAGCGGTATCGGAAAGATTGCAGATGCTGCCGAAAATGTCGGCGAAAAAATCTGGGAGTATCTGCATTTCTCAGAACCGGAGAAGGGACCTCTTGCAGATTTCTCAAGCTGGATGCCTGACTTTATGGGCGGTCTGGCTGACGGTATTTTCTCCGGACAGGGAACTATTGAAAATGCAGTAAAATCATGCGGCAAGGCGATTTCTGACCTGACACACAGTCTCTTGTCTGAGGCGTTTACCTCTCTGACAGCAAAAACAACAAAATCCATGCAGAAGATTGATTCTGTTATCCGGAGTTCTCTGAACGGTATCAGAAACTTTAATAAACAGTCGCTGAGTGCTGTACAGGCAGATTCTTCGTCATTATGGACGGGTATCAGCAATACGGCAGTGAAATCCCTGAATGACTCACTGACAGCAGTCAGCAATCAGATGAACAGACTGCAGAATATCATCTGGAACGGCATGAACAATGCAGGCAGTTATATCAGAACTCAGGTCAATTTGTCTTGGTACTGGGGCTATGACATGATGCAGAACCTGATAAACGGCATCAATTATCAGATGGGAAATCTGATAAATACAGTTTCTGCTGTTGCAAATGTGATTCATGAATATCTGCATTTCTCTGTTCCCGACAAGGGACCTCTGACAGATTTTGAAAGCTGGATGCCGGACTTTATGAAGGGACTTGCTTCCGGACTGCTGAAAAACAGAAAAATTCTGGAAAAAGCTGTGCAGAGTGTTTCTGAAATGATGGAAATTTCACTGGATACGGACTTTGATTATCCGTTTAAAAATAAGCCTTCCGGAACTTCCGGCGGCGCAATTGTCAACAATTACTACTCGACAGACAACAGTCAGACCTTCAACCAGACCAACAACAGCCCGAAGGCACTCAGCAGATTTGACCAGTACCGGCAGAGCAAAAATCTTTTCAGAATGGCAAAGAAAGTGTGATTTTATGTTTGTTCCCCTGTTTTCGCTCCGGATTCAGAACACCAAAGGTGAAACCTTCGAGCTGACCAATGACACGGCGAACTATATCGTTACTGATGTCAGCGGTCTGCTCCGCCCGGCAGCAGACATTCATACCAGCACCGGAACAGGCGACGGCGAACTGTTCAATTCTGCACGAATCCAGAAGCGGAACATTGTCATCACACTCCGGCTGATGGGAGACATCGAAACAAACCGTCAGCAGCTTTACCGGATATTTCCGGCAAAGACTGCCTGCACGGTATTCTATAAAAATAAAAACCGGAATGTCCGGATTGAAGGCTATGTGGAAGTCATAGACGGCGGCATCTTCACGGAACGGGAAGAAATTCAGATTTCGATTATCTGCCCGAAACCATATTTTGAGAATCTGAATATGCTGCAGGCGGAATTATCAAAGATTACGAAAATGTTTGAATTTCCGTTTTCAATAGAAGTCAATGAACCGATTCCGCTTTCTGAAATCAGAAACCTGTCACTCTGCACACTCGTGAACGGCGGCGATATTCCCTGCGGATGCATCATCACAATTGAGATTTCCGGAGATGTATCAGAATTGAACATCTACAACACAGCGACACAGCAGTTTTTCGGTCTGGACTATGCTTTTCAGGAAAATGATATTATCACGATTAACACAAAATCAGGCAGGGAAAAGAGCGTTTCCGTATTCCGGAACGGCGAAACTATCAATCTTTTAAGCAGCATGAAAGCCGGTTCTGCATGGATTCAGCTTGCAGTCGGCGCAAACGATTTCACGTTTACAGCGAGTGATACAAGCAAAGTAAAAATTCAGTTCACGGCTGTCGAGCTTTACGGAGGTGTCTGAATGAATCTGTATATCTGGAAATACGACGGACAGAAATTTCAGAAAACACTTGTGATAGATTATGCAGAATCTGTTATCTGGGTACAGCGCTTCAGTCAGGCAGGAGAATTTGAACTTTATCTCCGTGCTGATGCGGAACTGCTGAAACTGTTTTCTGAAAATGAAACACTCATCACAAGAGACGATACAGATACTTCCATGATTCCCGAACGGATAGAACTGACAACAGACCCTGAAGACGGCGACCATCTGATTATTTCCGGCTGTTCTTCTGAAGGACTGCTCGGAAGAAGAATCATTCCGTCCATGTTCTCTTACAGGGGAACTGCGGAAATCTTCCTCCGCCGTCTGGTCGGTCTGAATCTCATACAGCCAAATTCAAGACGGAGAGGATTTAAGCTGATAAAACTCGCAGAGGTGCATAACTATACAGAAACAATAGACAAGCAAGTGACAGGCAAGAATCTTCTGGAAACTATTTCAGATGTCTGTACACTGTATCAATACGGTTTTCGCCTGACGTTCGACGGAGAATATTTTACTTTTGATATTTACAAAAGTACGGACAGAAGCCTGAATCAGACAGAAAATTCTTATGTGCTGTTTTCTCCTGAATTTGAGAATATCGGCAGTACAAGCTATGTTTTGGACAGAACCACAAATTTCAATTCTGTCACAATTGCCGGAGAAGGAGAAGGCAGAGACAGGATAATTATTACTTCCTACGATACCAGCACGGGAACTGGGCTTTCCCTGCGTGAAAAATGGCTGGATGCCCGGAATCTTTCTTCTAAAACGGATGACGGCGAACTGACACCGGAAGAATATGACGCCGTTCTGTCACAGCAAGCAAAGGAAGAAAGAGAAAATTCTAAGGAAACAAGGGAATTCAGTGGCGAAATTCTCAATACAGATATGTACCGGTTCGGGATTGACTATAACCTCGGTGACAAGGTATCTGTTATCAATGAGTACGGCATACAGGGAACAGCTGTTGTGACTGAAATCACAGAGGTTGAGGATGCTGAGGGCTACAGGCTGATTCCGACATTTTCAGAATGGAAGGTGATTTAATGGCAATCACATATGGATTTTTTGATTCTGTCGATGGTGACAGAAAATACAGTGCTGATGATATTTCCAATTTTTTTGAAGCATTGATTCCTGATGGAGTCATGGCAGAACCGGAAAGCACATTTCAGGTAAGTGAAAGTTCCGGCATGACTGTAAAAATTTCTGCCGGATGGGGCTTTATCGGTCGAAAATGGATTCACAGCGATACAGATGTTTATCTGACACTTGATCAGTCAGATATTATTCTGAATCGTGCTGACAGGATTGTTCTCCGGCTGAACAAGACACTCCGGACTATGGAACTCGCTGTCAGACGTGGAACGGCCGGAGAAGCTCCCGTGCTTCCGACTTTACAGCGTGACGAAAATATCTGGGAAATTTCCCTTGCATATATCATGGTATGGGCTGGACAGACAGCAGTCACACAGAATGACATCGGAGATGAACGGAACGATTCTGCAATATGCGGAAAAATCATCGGATTTGAAAAGGTCAGAGAGCTGGAAACCATACTTGATGATCTGGATGACGACTGTTATCATTGCAATGAAGCAACTGATAATACTGCACTCCCGGCATTTATTGAAATCTGGAAGCAGACACACCGGAACTCAGGGACAGTCAGAGTTGTCGGAACTTTCGGTGCTGATGATACAACAACAACTGTTGACGATGAATCATACAGCATTGTTTATCAGAATACAGGCGATTTGGATATTACGATTGACTTTACAGATTGTACCCTGATTCATGCAAAGTCCTGTCAGTTCGGATATTTCCGGAACTGTACTGTCAGGGGGCTGACTGTACGCTATCCTGATCTGACAGCATCAGCCGAGAATACTACCGAGAATACTATGATGAATCTGATTTCCGGAAATAATGCCATTTTCGAGGATTGTCATCTCTATGGCAGTCTGTCCGGAACAGGTATTTATATCACCTGCTGGCATCTGATTGAAAGCAGACTGATCAGATGCAGTACTGATTTTTCCTCAGATAATGCCTTATGGGGTGTGATGGCTGATCAGAATTCAGGTATATCAGATTGTGACATTACTGTAGCCGGTACGGATGAGGCATCTGTTTATGGTGTATCGGCCTTGAATTCTCATGTCTCCGGAAGTGTTTTCATGGCATCCGGAAAGAATGCATACGGCGGTCATACAGGCGGAAACTTCACAGAATGCACTTTCTATGGGCTTGGTGATTTAAACGGATATGGATTTCATGTCACAGGCAGTCTGAATGCCAATAACTGTATTTTTAAAGGCTACACAAAAGATACAGAAAACGGAGAGGGTATCGGCATTTCTGCCGGTTCTCATGCAAAAATGCTTCTGCATGGCATCACATGTCCGGAAGAAACTGTGCACGGGTACAGTCAGACAGGCTCGCTGAGTGCTGTAAATGGCAGTCAGGGCTATTATGATGGCATACTTTACACATTGCCTGATCTTCCCGATACGAAAACCGTTGTAACATATACGGATTTCAGATCAGCCACTGTTCTGACACAGGCTGAATACGATGCAATTGAGAATCCAGATCCGCTGACGATCTATATCATCAGAAGGGAGCAGAACTGATATGTATACAGGAACAGGCACGGAACAAGACCCGTATTTAGTATCAAATCTTACTGATTTATTGGAATGCATAGCGACAAGCAACACGTATGTGAAAGTGATCGCTGATATTGATGCCGCTGATGATGAAAACTATACTGGGGAAATTTCGACACTTACGATAAACTGTAAAGAACTCTATGCCGATGAGTTGAAAATCATCGAAGGTATCACTGTCTATGCGACAAACTTTATCAGAAGTTCAGGAGGCATCACTTTACGAAAACTGTTTTTTAAAAATTGTGAACACAAATTTCCTGTTTCAACGGCCGCTTGTTTTATTAATGCCGGAACACGGAACAATTACACTAATGTCAACAACTGTAAATTTTCCGTTCGTGCCACTTATCAGGACTCTGTTGCGTACTATTTCAGCACAGAGTATGTAAATCTGACTAATGTCGCGGTTGATTTTACGTCTGAGATAACATCAATTAACACTTCGGGCAGTCCGTTTGTCCAAGGTCCGGTATCTTATTCAAATTTCATCATCCGCAATGCTGTTGGTTTCGCAAAAATATTCAGTACGGCGATCAGAACAGGGGTGATTCTTGAAAATCCGGAATTCGGCAGTTCTCCGCTACAGCTTACACTCAGCTCATCATCATATTCCTATTTTGCATTTGTCAATCCGGATTTCGGACAAAGTGACATTACGATTACCAGCGGCGGCACTTTGAATAAAATATTGCTTATGGTTCAGAATCAGACCGGAACTTATACGCCTGCCTCTTCACTTATAACCTTAACGGCCGCACAGCTGAAAGATCAGGCGTATCTGACTGAAATCGGATTTCTGCCGTAAAGGGGTGACTTTATGTCATGGATTGATGAATACTGGTCGCAGGATGATGACAAAAATTCTGGATTTCCGTTTATTTCAGATGCAGGACTTGCTTCACAGGCTGATCTGTCGGAAGTTAAGACGATCTGGGCATTCTCTGATGAGACCAATTTCGGATTGCCGTTCATATCTAATACCGGATTAGCATTACAGGCTGATCTGTCAGAAGTTAAGACGATCTGGGCATTCTCTGATGAGACCAATTTCGGATTCCCGTATATCAAGGAAGCTCCTGTGATCACCAATCCGCTGACGATCATGATCGGAAGCATACCTGCAAAGCGTATATATATGGGTTCGGAGCTTATCTGGGTCAAAGATGGGATAAATAAAATCATAATTACTCAAGCTCAATAGCCGCACGGGAGAATAAGGTATGGAAGATTTATTGCAGGAATATCAGGTTCAATATTACAAAATCAGCAAAAAAATCAGAAAACTGAATTGTGAGCTTGAAAATAACAATCTCCGTACTATGGAGTATGAACGCCTGAAAGCAAGGCGTGACCTGCTACTATTGGAGAGATGGGAAGTTTTAGACGCTATCAATGAAATGAGGAAACATTTATGAATGATTTTATCAAGTGGCTGGTTTCTTTAACCTGTATGCTTGCCGGTCTTGCTTTTGGCGGTCTGGATGGTCTGCTGAAAGCACTGTTATGGTTTATGATGCTGGATTGCATTACTGGCATGGCACTCAGTATCAAAAACGGAAAAGGATTGTCCAGCAAAGTCGGCTATGCTGGTTTTCTCAAAAAAGGTTTAATTCTGATAATTGTTATTGTTGCGAATATTCTTGATACAATGGTTCTTTGCATTGATGGTTCTGCCTGCCGAAACGCTGTCATTGGATTTTATATAGCTAATGAAGGCATCTCCATTTTAGAGAATGTCGGCAAAGCAGGAATGCCGCTGCCGAAAATTTTAAAGAAGGCTCTTGAACAACTCCGGAATGAAAATCAGGACAGCAATAAATAGAAACGCAAAATCAGTATCATATTGCGTTTCTGATTACAAAAAGCAAAACACATTTCTCAGAAAGGTTGTGATTTTATGGCTGATAACACTACTTTAGAAAAAGTTTTATCTCCACAGAGTCGGAATGAAACTTTGCTGACACAGCTTCGGAATGCTCTAATTGCAAATGCAATTTCAGTCAGTGAGATTCAGAAACTGCTTGAAGACGAGAAAGCTGGTTCTGACTGGGCAGAACTGACCAATGCACAAATCATAGCAGCAGATTATATCCGTAAAATGTCTGATGATAAGTGGCAGGTTCTTGCAAAGATTGTAGCAAACGATGTAACTGACCTGCCAACAGCAGAAGATTTTCCGGGCTGGCATCTGTCTGCCGGAAGCTGCTGCTATATTTTGTATCAGGCTGATAAATGTTTTATTATGGACTGTAACGGCATTTGGATTGAACGGAATCTTGATATTGCCGCCAATTTCTAAATGAGAAAGGATAGCATTATGAATGAAAAAACAATCTGGAAAAAATGTCTTGCAGCAGGCATGACTATCGCCGGAGTAGCCGGACTGATGGGAAACCTGTATGCAGAATCGGCACTCAATCCAAAAAATCTACAGCAGACCTATGAAAAATCTCTTGGCTACTCTGATGAAAGCTATACTGCTGCTGTCGATTCAGGCAAGTATACAAATTTTGTCCGTGACTGTGCTGGTTATGGTCTGGCTCAATGGACTTTCTGGACACGCAAAGAAGCTCTGCTGAAATTCGCCAAAGAAAGGAACTGTTCTATTGGAGATTTGGACATGCAGTTAGACTTTCTCATCAAAGAATTGCAGTCCGGCTATGCTTCCGTCTGGAAAGTACTCTGCACAACAAACGAAGTTAGAACGGCATCGAACAACGTGTTGTTCAGCTACGAATCACCAGCGAATCAGGGGACAAGCGTTCAGACTTACAGATATAATCAGGCGATGCGGTTCTATAACGACTTCATCAGCGTGACTACTCCAAAAAATTCTGATAAGTCCGTGCAGGAAATCGCCGAAGAAGTCCTTGCCGACAAGTGGGGAACAGGTCAGGACAGAAAAGAGCGTCTGACTGCTGCCGGATATGATTATGCAGCCGTTCAGAAAGTTGTCAATGAACTTCTGACATCAAAAGAAGTCGCCCTGATTGAAGAACCTGAAACGAAAGAAGATTCTATCATCGCATCTGTCACAATGGACGGAAAAACTTTCTCCGGAACTCTGACTGCTGAATGATTTTCCCGTGATTCTTCACGGGTTACATACCAATCAGATGAGGTGAATGTTTATGACAAATGAACAGCAGAAGAAAATAGATTGGCTTTCCCGTGCTGAACAAGCAGAACAAACACTCTCCACTCTGCGAACTTTGCAGAAAAGAGATACACTAACAATTCAGGAAATTGAACCATTTAATGAAGACTGCTCTGAACTGTACCAGCGTGTGAAAGAAACTCAGTCCAAGGTGAAAACAGAACTGATTCAGCTTGCAGGAATCCGTGAAGAAATCCGACAGGTTATTCTTACAATACCTGATGAAGTAATCCGAAATATCTTTCTCCGGAAATATCTTGCTTATGAAACCAATGACCAGATTGCAGAAGCTATGTTTTATGACTGCAGAACCATTCAGCGAAAACACAAAAAAGGATTGGATATGCTGATGTTCTCTGATATGCAGAAATGATTCTTTTCACTGCCGTCCTATAACAAGTTATAGGATACTTCCAACAGACAAAGCATATCTTGTTACACCTTTACTTTTTCCAAAACTCATTTAACAAGGACTCGGGGAAATTTTCCCTGAGAAAAAATTGTGCTTTGCGGTGACTTGTTACCACAAAGTACTTGCTTGCTGGTAAAGTTTTCAGGCTGAAAAAATCAGACGAAACAAAACCAGCAAGCACGGCAGAACAGTGCCACAAATTTGAAAATTTGTTCACTTTCTCTGCTTGCCTGTCAGGGAAAATCCCTGAAACCCTTATCATATTTTTTTCAGAAGTGAGTGAAAAAAATTCTCTGAAAAAATATTTTTTCTCACAAGGGTCTTAGGGAAATTTTTCCCTAACAAGTTGTGGTATAGGTGGCTTTCTGATTTGTGAACAAATCAGAAAAGTAATACCGATACCCTTGCTTGCTGGGTTTGATTTCTCAAAATTTTACACGGTTACTTCTATCAATTCTTTGTCACCAAACTGCACATGTTTTATTCCAGTTTCTTTTTCCTGATTAAAGTTGAAAGTCAGAAGATAACCTTTTTTCAGATGATGATAATCCAGATAGTCAGCGAGCTGCTGTTCACCTTCAGCATGATATTTTTCACCATGCCATACTTTCATTTCAATGATATGCTGTTCACCCAAGTAATCTACAACAACATCTGTTCTTCTGCGATTTCTTGTTTCGGCTTCAATGTAAAAATTTCCCGTGCCGTTGATAATTGGTCTGAGAAAAAGCAGAAATAATTTCCGTCCTTCATGTTCCTGAAAATCTTCTGGATGTTCTCCGTACAGATTGATATAGACCTGACTGAACCGCTCCAGAATTAATTCCATATTCAGATGACCGTTGCTGACGAATTCAGGTTTGTCTGTTTCTCCGGCTTTATAGATTGGTGTCTTCTGCATCTTTCTGGAAGTCAGAAATGCATTATAGATTCTTGTTTCAAACATACGATTCGCAATTTGCACATTGCCGTCAGTCACTTTGACAAAACCATACATCAGAGCAAGGTCAACGGAAGCATCATCCGGATTGTATGCCAGTCTTTCACCGCTCATCAGTACAGAATACACACTTTCTTTCAGCTCGTCATCATCTTCGAGCTTGTTCATCAGCGACTCGAACAGCGTTGTCTTGCTGGAGATAATCATGCCGACAGCTTTCACGATACTTTCTCTGTTCCAGACAGATAATTCCTCATCTATAATTTTACAGATATGTGATACCAGAACCGGATAGCCGGAAGTGTATTCATAGATGAGTGCAGATAATTCCGAAATATTCATGCCTGTCTGATGGTCTGACTCGTATTCTTTCAGCATTCCGGCAATGTCTTCCGGTGAGAAACTCATATCTACATCAAATTTAGCAGCAATATTCCACGGACTGTTATGCTTATGTTCTGAATCCGGTCTGATTTTCAGCTTCAGATTGCGAATGTCATGCACTCCGGCAAGAATGACCGATTGAAAAGTCAGTCTTTTTTGTCTGTTCAGATAGTATCGTCTAAGCTGTCCCAGAAAGTCAAGGAATACTTGATTATTAGAAGCACTGTCCACCTCATCAATTATCAAAACAACTGGCTTCTTTGATTCCTTGCACAGCTCATGAATCACAGCAAATAAATCTAACAAAAGATAATGATTCTGCTTGTTTTTTTTGAGTTTCTGAAGCTGTTCCCTTACGGATTTACTCATATCAGGACACCAGTCAAGCAATTCCCCTGAAAAAGCGGAAACAAAAGTACTTTCATTTTCAAAATTAGAGCAGCTAAGAGACTGAAAGTCAAGGCTGATAACAAGATATTCTGAAGTCAAGTGTTTCTCCAATGCGAAAAGTGTTGTTGTCTTTCCATATTGTCTGCCCTTATTGATTGAAAAATATTTTCCTTCATCTACTAACTGCTTTATCTGAGCAAGCCTGCTGTCCAGATTCACCATGTAATGCTTTTCAGGGTAGCAAGTCCCTGTAATGTTGAATTCTTTCATGGAATCACCTCATAATTTCAGCTTATCCAGCGGATTTTTGTATAAGCCGTGTTCATTTTTCCAGTTAAGCAATATCAAATAACACGGATGTGCTTCCTTCCGCACTGCAATATCAAGCAGTTTGTCAATGGATTTTCCGATAAGAGAGAGACTTCTGTCAGAGTCAAGCAGTACATTTAGTAAATCTGGATGATTGTATCTGACAAACGAAGAGACAGATTTTCGGAATTCCGAATCTGTCAGACCCTCAAACGACTTCAGACCATATACCGGAACATATCCATACATGACACGATACCAGCCACAAACCTGTACAGTATCAATCACAACAGCTTCCTTTTCAGCTCTGGAACGAGTGTATAAGTATTCACTTTCCATGTCCGGAAAATTTTTCTTAGAAAACATTGGTAATCCTGTAGAACGGCAATACTCTGTTGTATATGTATGTTTATGCTTATTATAGCCTTTCGCATGTGCCTTATGCCATCCATGTTCTGCTTCAACAAAATTTTCGTTCATTTTTTATTTCCTCCATTATAATACAAATGTTGCTATTATTTTATCAAAAATCTGGACAAAAGTCAATCTGATTCATGCACATACACATATGTGTATACGCATATGTGTATGTCATAAGCCAAACTCTTTCACTTTTCTATAAAATCGGTTCGGTTTCATATCCATATTCTTCATTGCGGCAGTAGCAGTCTGTTCTCCTGCTCTCCACTTCTTACATTCGGCTCTGAACCTCTCCATGTCAATAGGCTTTGGCTTACCGCCCTTGAACTTTCCTTGTGCTTTGGCAATAGCAATGCCCTCTTTCTGGCGTTCTCTCATGATTTCACGTTCAAATTCAGCTAATCCAGCAAATACAGTCAACATGAATCGCCCTTCTGGTGTTGTTGTATCTAAACGTTCCCGAAGGCTGACAATCTCAACACCCTTGTCCTGTAGTTCCTTGACTGTTCGCAACAGGTCAGTACTGCTCCGAGCAAGTCTTGAGTATTCGCAGACAACAACAACGTCTCCATCACGGACATACTCCATCATCTTCTGAAACTCTGGTCGGTTAGTATCCTTGCCGCTGCATTTATCCATAAAGATTCTATGTATCGGCTGTCCAAAGTCTTCCAGAGCCTTCAACTGTCGAGCTTCGTTCTGGTCAACACTTGATACCCGGACATAACCGATGTAGGTCTTTCTTTTATCTTCCATTGTTTGGCATCTCCTTTCAAAATCCTCTTAACTAAGTGTAACACATTCCCTGAAATATGTCAAGATACAAGATTAAACTTACTTGACATACTTTTCAGAGGACACACAGAGACACCTTGAGGGTACGCCGTCTTGAAAGTATTCAAAATGGTGTACTTTTGATTTTTATATTTTTGTTGTGTCGTGTTACAACACATTCTGAAATAATAATCTGAAAATAAGATATATATGTGTGCGTTATGGAATTTTTACATAAGAGATATAGAATTTTTACATAAGCTGATATAAAAATATTATGTAATTTTTACATAAGTTGACATGGAGTTTCAGTATAAAAAAAGAAATTCTCTGCCAAAAATTCAGGCAAAGAATTTATATTTTGATATGTTCAGTTTGATTTTATCAGTTTTTCGGAAATCCGGACAACACGAAAAGACCGATTTTCATCAGCCTTTTTTCGATATTCATTTGCAGAGAGGTTACAAGCCTTTATATGCCTTCCATTTCCTTGCAAGGTCAAGCAGTTCACCGGGCGAACAATGGAACAACGGATGTAATTTTTTGCTGTAAATTACATTTAAATCTAATTTGTCCAGAAGGGTGCTGATTTCTTCATCGGTCATTTCATAACTGCTTGGCGGAGGCGGAACAGCTTCTTTTTCCGGCTCTGGTTTCGGTTCAGGTTCTGGAGCAGGATGCCAATTATCCTGAAGTTCATTGGCAACTATTTCATATTCATTGATTTCCAGCAATCTGTCTAACGGCATAGTTGCCACTTCATCGAGCTGACGAGGGAAAACTTTTTGATAATATTTTGCCCTTTGTTCTTCCGGAAGTTCTTCTATCAGGTCACGATAAGTTTTTCCGTGGAAATTATAGTAAGTTTTGCCGGGACGCATTTTTGTTGGTGTGTAGCTACTGCGTCTTGCATTGTTTTTACTGGGTTTATCTTTATCTTCTTCGAGCCATTGCCTGATAGTTTGAGCATTGTTATTATACCACCTGTTCTTGTCTTTGCTGTAATCATCAGCCTTCTGAATGTATTCCGAAACTTTTTCCTCTCCGAAGTCGGCAATCAGACTGCTATATTCTTCATCTGTCAGACGGACACGCCCATAATTTCCATACTTTTTCTTTTTAGGTTTCTCAGGTTCTGGCTGAATCTGTTCCGGTTCAGCAGACGGAGCAGGCTGTTCTTTGGGTACTGATTTTCTTTTCTTCCCTATTGGTAAAGATGAAATCACGAAAAAGGAATTGATTTCAGTTCTGGATTTCTTTTCCTTTTTCTGGAGACGACCCATCTCAATCAGGCGTTTGACAGCATTGATAACGCTTTTAGGACAGCAGCCTACTTTGTTCGCAAGGTGATTAGTAGAGATTGTAATAGCTTCATCTGCTGTTTTACGCATATCAAGGAGAGCAACATAGATTCTTTCCATTGTTTTGGTTACACCTTTTTCATTTAGTAACTCATGAGGAAATTTCCAGAATGATTCATCTGCATACTGTACCATATTGTCGCCTCCTTCTTAAAATTTTGTTTTTTCATAAATTTTCCTCCTAAAACCTCTTGATTTTTCGGAGAGAATATGTTATAATACAAATAATAAATTTTTGAGTTTTTATTCTCTCCAATCCGTTCGGTGTTACAGCACCGGGCGGATTTTTTTATTTTTTCTTGATTCTGCGTGTGAATTTTATCAGACGACACTTTTCTCTGAGTCTGCATCAAAGAGAGCATTCGCTTGTTCAGCTTCACGCCGGTCGAGTTCTGCCCCGACTGTTGTTGTCTGGATAATGTATTCATCATTTTCATTTCGCTCCAATTCTGACTTTTTGATAATTAACTGTACATCTGCTCCGTTAGAAATGGCTTTGATGTGTTCTGCAAGTGCTGTTCGTTCTTCAGGCGAAAGTGAAATATACAACTGTACGATAGCCTTTCCTACCGGACTAAGATTTAAAATTTCCAGTGGGTCTTCTTTGCCTAACAAGTAATCAGTAGATACATTCAGAAGATTAGATAGTGCTACCAAAGTTCTGTGGTTAGGTTCTCTTTGCCCTTGCTCATAATTGCGATAGGTAGTATAATTCACTCCCAGTTTATCAGCAACTTCTTTCTGCGTTAATCCTGTCTCTTTTCTTGCCTTTTTTAAATTTTCGAGATTCATCTTTATCACCTCCTCTTATTTATAAATAATAACACAAATAGAGTTAATTGTCAACCTGTTTTTTTCAATTAGATTCATTTTGTGAAAATGTTCAAAAAGCATAAACTCATTTTGTATAATTTTTCTTATTCAAACTCTTGACATATTAGTCAATATGTGTTATGATAACAATAAAAGGAATACAAAAAGAGTTATAGAAGAAAAGGGTGAATATTATGGTAATGAATCAAGAAAAAAAGAAAGTTGAGTTTTCTAATGCTATTGCTGTCTTATGCGAAAAATACGGTCTGAATGAGACGGAATTTGCAAATATGATTCTTGCATTAAATGGCGTTACAGAAGAAACACAGAATGCACTCGTTATTTGTGCAATGGCAATAGGCAAAAGGACAATTGTTAATCAGATGTCCGACAAATAAAAGCGGCTTTCTACTGGGGTTTTGAGCCAATCAAGCCCCACACCAGCCACAAGGGCAGCAGAACACCGCACACAAGGAGAGCCGCCCACGGCAACAAAGAAAAGCCCCGGCATGACGAGCCGGAGCTGTGAGTTTGGATTAAAATGATTTGACTGAAAGAAGGTGAAATACATGGAGAACAAGAAAAATTTTGTCAATGATTTTGGAGAACTGTTGAGTAAGTATG
>Ga0326513_10000489_pt1 | contig 33485 bp, 14 predicted proteins | sample 2_2465_0518_D_FD_203654 | JGI IMG/M metagenome (GOLD analysis project Ga0326513, IMG submission 203654) | Bovine rumen microbial communities from UC Davis, California, United States - 2_2465_0518 | ecosystem: Host-associated > Mammals > Digestive system > Stomach > Rumen | place: USA...
TATACTGGAATCTATTATATTGATTCTGTTCCAAGACATGATAGTTCTACAATACATTATAAATCAAATAGAGATAGATATGTTAATTCTATAATAAGAAGCAATTCTGATATTGGTAACATTCTTGAAGAAGCTTTCCCTGGAAAAATAGTACATAAAGGAACTTCTTATAAATTTGGAAAGAATAGTGAAGGCGATGTTGAGTTGTCAATTTACTATATTCCAACTTCAGAAAAGTTAACTGATAAAGAAATAGAAGATTATAGAAGTAATATGACCTCTTACTTTGTAACTAATGTAATTAATGTAACCCCAGGTAAATTATTCAAGGCTATATTTAATGTTAGTGCAGAGTTGTACCAAATTAGTTCAATAGATGATGAAATGTCGGATATTATATTTAACTATGATAATAAATTTGGTATTAATTTTGAGAAAGAAAAAGATTCAATAATTGCTCTAATAAACAAAATAACTAATATACGAAAAGTAAATTCATTTGATATAACATTCATGGATGAAGGAGATAATGAAGTAAGTTGGGAAGAGATTATCAAAGAAGATCCAAACTTGAGTCAGACTTACTTTAATGTTTCTCACTCTATTACAACTAATATTTATACAGCATGAAATTAGAATTTTTTATACCAGAAAATTTATTAAAAATTCCTATAATTTCGCAGATGAAAGTTATATGGGATCTTTATACACCTGATCCAGTAACAACTTCATTAAGTGAAGAGGAGTTTAATGGTATTAAATCCTTTATAGAAAGCTGTATTAATGATGGTTCTGGAGATATTGTTTCAAGTGAAGAGGATCAAATTAATATTATCAATTATTTAACAAAACTATTCTATTGTGTAAAAGGAACACCAAAAGTCTTTGAGTATATGAAGGATTATTTAGGAATTAGATTTGAATCTGATCCCGTTTATAAAGATTTTTCTATCTCAATGAAAATTACAGAAGTATCAACATTAAGCATTGATGAATATTTTAAATCTTTCTGTAAATTTATAAGAGAACTTTTATACTATTACGAATTAACTGTTATTATTGATACTATAAATTTAGTTATTACAAAAGATCTAACGAGTAGTTTAGGAGCAACTGCAGTTTTATATAAAGAATTTAATATAACAGAAGAAGGATGAGAACGGTATTTGGCAGTTCAGGAGGGGGAGAGGTTAGTTTAAATACAGCAGTGTTGTATAAGTGGAGACCCTTTACCCCATCAGTTAGTTCTGATTATTTAACTAGTGAACAAAAATCAAAACTTTTATCTGACGCTAAGGCTTATAAAGTACTACATGCATCTAGTAGTGTTAATTCAGACTTAATTGATTTTGCTGAATATGGTTTTGATTATAAGATAAGAAAGAACTCTTATGGGTCCTATTTAAAAACTAATGATTTAGATGAAAAGTCTTTATCATTAGTTGGAAATAGTTTAAGTGATTTAGAAAAAATAGAAAGTTTTGCTATCCCTCAGTTATCAGAAGAGGAAAAAGATGAAGAGGAAGAAAACAAATTCTTTGGTTGTATAAGTATTGATGAAAAATCTATTTATATGATAGATTTACCAGGTGAAGATTGGGAATTTGTTGATAATAAGAAAATTATAACTAAAGAAAGTACTAAGAAATTCTATATTGGAGATATTGGTTACTTTGAGTTAGTTCCATTGACTTATACAAAAATTAATGTAAACTTTTCTGATAATGATTTGAATACAGATTTTTCTAGTTATGACCTGGAGGAAATTAGATCTATTTATTCTGAGGATGAAACTATTAGTAATATACAACTATTAGATAATCTTCTTATAATTCAGAAAACAGATGGATCTATTATTTTAAATATATTAAGTTTAAAATACTCTGAAGGAATAGGAATTATTTCTGCTATTGTAAAATTATCAAATTCATTAAAAGATCTATTTAAGATAAACTATAACTTAAATAGTAATATGTCATTAGATGAATTTTACTCTAGAACTGAAGTAAATCCAGAAACAGGTGAATCTGATTTTGTATATGAGAAAAAGGGACAGCAATCTGGAGATGTATATCTATATGACAAAGAAACTTTTGAATCTTATGAATCTCTATTAAGTAGAGGAATTTATAAAGTAGAGTTCTATAATACATCTTTAGAGGTTCCAGAGGGAAGTAAAGAAGAGGATTTATATATTGATAGTGAAATTAGAGAATATTTAGGACTAGATGAAAATAATGATAATACTGTTTATCCTATATTTACAGTAACATTTGGTCCTGAGAGTAGTTGTCCTAATAATGATCCAAAAGAAACTTCTTATTATAAGTTCGATAATTTATATTATGATTTTGATAAAATTTCAGATTCTATAACAGATAATGAGATTTTAAATAAATATGAATATTCTAACCTTATACAAGAAATAACAAATAGAAAAGTACTTTGTGTAGCAACCAACTCAGAAAGTAGTGATCTATCTGTAAACTTATCTTATAGTGCTTGGAAGGTTAGTAAAAACTCTAATAGAAACCAAAATAAATATAGCTTAAGAAATGACTTCTTGAATATAACTAAAAATGGACTAAGAGTATTTGAAGATGATCATGGATTAGCTATAGATAAAAACTGTTATGTTCTCCTTGGTGGAAATGGAGTAAATATAGATAATACAGATTTATATCCAATACTATCAAGAAAATATAATAGATGTAAAACAAACTGGAATAATCACTATCATGAAAATGTAGTTTATCCTATCTCAGCTAATATAGTTAGTGATTTAAGAGAGTGGGTTTCAAATGTATCTGGTAATATAAATGAGAATCCAGAATACTCTCCTTTTTGGGAAACTACAAATACAGATTGGCTTATTACAAACAAAGATTATATTGAAGTAAGTATAAGTCAAACTAAGATTAGTGATTCAATTTCAGTATCACCAACTGGAATAAGATCTTTTAGAAAAGGGAAAGATATAGTTTTTGATTTGAATCTAAGAGGTGAAGATAATATAGAGTCATATGAAATTAAATCAATAGAAAAAGATGGAGAGGTAATTCCAACCTGTGACTTTAAAATAGAAGATGATAAATTAACTATTTATAATTATAACTCTCCTCTTGAAACTAGTTCTCTTTTCTTTAACATTGGAAAAATAAAAGCCAATTTAAATGTTTTGTGGTCATTTAAAGAGGATTATTATGAAGAGGATGATAATGATTTACAAAACCCTAAAGGCTATAGTTTTTCTGTTGAGGTTACTAGCGGAGATATTAGTGAGGCCTGTGTTGGTGATAATATTAAGGTTAGCGTTTATAAGACAAATGAGAATGAAGATGATTGGGTTTATTCTTTAGCTGGTTATACTTTATCTAGTGAAGGCGATGAGATTCTTCATGAAGTTGAAAATAATGAATTCTCATTTGTACTGTCATCAAAAGACGAAACAATAAGTTTAGTACTTGAAGGAAGAACTTATACAGTAGAAATCATAGATAGAGTTGGCTGTGAAGTAGAAACAGAATTAGGAAAAGTTAAATATGGAATGCCATTTACAACTAAGTATTATGTATTAGATGGATATGAAGATAAGATATTTAACTATGTTGATAATAATGGAAACATTGTTATAACTGACGCTAACTCTAAAGAAAATGTCACTATTGATTGGTCTATTTCAAGTATAGATGAAGACGGATATCACGAATTTACAATTGAGAGAGTAGAAAAAGATTATTTAATAAGTTTAAAATTTGATGAAAGATGATAATTAATGGAACAAAAAACGTACCTGGTTTTTTCATTTATGATGAAAATGCTCAATATCAAAAGAATGATTTTGTAGTTGAGAACGGAACAATCTATGTATGTGATCCAGAGAAAAATGATGATGATATCAGCGAAAGTTCTATTAACGATTCATCAATTTCTATCTCTGGTGAAGTTCCTAGTAAATCTAAGAATTTTTCTCCATACTTAAGCAACTTGATGAGTAATAGTATTGAAGAGTGGACTAATTTCTTAGAATCAAATGGAACAACAGAAGATAAGTATATAAACCTAAAGTCACTATCTTCAATTCTAAATATGTATCAGCTTGGTACACAGGGAAAGGGTATTATTGGCTCTTCTATTTTATATAACAAGTATAGTGAAGAGGCTTATACTTATGTTCAAGGAAACTCTGATGAAAATTCTAGTATTTTAGGTATAAATAAATTTCAGGATTATAATAATATTCTTGGAGAAATAATGACATCAGATGAAGTAAATAATGCTGTTATTAGAGTTTCAAGAGACCTTCCAGAGTTAGCAAATTTAGGTTTAAATATTAGTGACGCTTCTATTCTATATAAAGATTCAAGAAGTATAGATATAAATAGCTGTATATTAAGACAGTACTCTTGGATAGATGAGAACAATAGATTAAATAGAGTTCAAGAAATTACAGATCATCTAGATGGTTCTATATTCTATAGAGCAGCAGTTAAATTGGGTGATAATGATTGGTCTAGTCCAGGAAACTTTATAACAGCTTCGATGTCAGATACTGCTGTAAAAACAAGACTAAATAGTATTCTTTCTATATATCAATCAAAATTAAAAACTTTAGAGGAACTAAAAAATAAGTTAAAGAAAAACTTTAGATTTAAAACAATAGGCTTAAATAGTTCTAATAGTGAGGTTGAAATATCTGATAAAGGAGCTATAAGTATAAATAGTTATGATTGGTCTGTTAGTCAAAACACTGATTTCTCTAGTTATAACTCATTAGGTTATGCTAAAGTTAGGAAACTTGTTACTGTAGATACTTCTGGTTATGCAAAAAATGCTCACTTAACTAATGATCAAGAGTTGCAAGAAAGTATTGCACACTTAAGTAAGGGCGTAGAAGTTAGAGATTTAAATAGAGATAATGGTAAAATAATTATTTCATTTGATCTTGAATTTGGAAACTATAGCAAAGATCTTCAATTATTAGTTCTATGTGGTAGCAGGGAGGTTGAAATCAAGAAGAGTGAAGTTGGTAATAGCAGGCACATTAGTTTAGTTCTAGACCCAGAGGAAGTTATAAATTCTAATTATTATAGAGAAGATAATGGCTTTTCATTGGAGCTATGGGGATACTATGAAGATCAGTTTGGACACTGGATGGATGAGCCAGATGAAATGGGCACATTTCCACCTAGTGTAGAAATAAATGTATTAAATTTGGATATATTTGCTATTACAGATATTAGTATAAACAAATCAAACTCCAATACATATGTAGGCATTCCAAAAGATAATGTTACATTTGTTGATGACTTAATTGATGAGCTCTATATGGTTACTGTTATTATTAATGGATCTGATTCAGATGATATAATTACTAGTAATAGTGTTACTTTTGATTCATCAGATATTGAGGCTGGCAATGAAGCAGTTAGATATAGAATCGATTCTTCTAATATATTAACAGTATCTAGACCAACAGAAAATAGCCTTAGATTAATTGCATCTGGTAATAATGTAATTAAGAGTATTTACTATCAAAAATATTATTAAGTATGCAACAATTAGGTTTAATCACAACTGATAATAGACAAAAAATATGGATAGATGATTCTAGTGAATCACCTATCCTAAAATATAAAGATGGTAATAAAGAGGTTCCAATAACAAATAGAAACACAGCTGCTAAACTCAGTGATCTAGAATATTCTCTCAGAAAAAGAGATTGGACAATAGATAAGAGATTAGCAGTTATAAATGTTGGAAATAAAAATAATCTTTGTTATAGAATATCTGATAATGATCTTGATCCAGTAGCTAATTTTTCAAGTGAGATCCTGGAATATAGATCTAAATTGTTAGCTGATGAAGAAGTTTCAGAAAACTTTATCGAAATAAATCACGAAAACTCAGAAGAGACTGGTGATTTAATTAATGAGTATTATAGACAACTTGTTAAAAATGATGAGGTTCCAGAAATAATAGATGATGATGTTTACAAAGAAGGTAATCAATTAAACTATGAAGATGAACTTAGTAAAAATAATGTAATAGAAATTATTCAACTTAGTTCTTCTATGTATACTAATATTGTAAATATAAATAAAAACCTACAAGAAGCAACAGACAAAAATATAATTAGGTTTGGAGTTACTTGGACGAAGGTTACAAACCTTGGTGATATTGAAAATTATAATAAAGACTTTTCTATATCACCATTAAAAATGGGTTTAGATGGAAAGCTTGAGAAGCCAAATATTATTATTGAAGAAGATGATATAGTAATTGAATATATTGATGGCTGTATCAGGGCTTTTACTAAATCTAGAAATATAAAAGAGTGTGTAATTAGTTATTGTTATTTAATCAATGGTTAATAGTAGTTCGGGATGTAATACCTTTTATACTGGTATTCCTAGTAATTTAATAAATTGTCTTAACATTTGCTTAGTGGATCTTAAGGGTGAAAAGGTATCTATATCTATATCTACAATTAAAGATTCATTTGATTTAGTAAAAAATAAAGTATATGTTTCAAGAGAAGATACAGAATCTCCTTTTAGTATAGAAATATCTAAGTTATCTGACTTGGATGGATTTGATACTATATTTTATCTAACTAGAGCTGGGTATCCTATCGGTTATTCAAAGTTTGATAATAAACAAGTCTTCTCTAAAGAACTGACAGCAGAAAAAGTATCAGTAACTGGAAAGATTGATTTATATGTAGTTTTCACATCTGATATAGATGATGTAATAGAGACGGAGTTATATTTGACAAATGACTTATCTGGAATTAGTTCAGATACCTCTTTGACAGATAAAAACATGTTTAAAAATGAAGACTATGACTATACAAACAAAGAAAGATTAGATGATACAATTAATAACCTTGACAAGTATGTAAGATATACAAATAACGTATCTTCTATTATAAGTAGTAAAAACTTTGGTCTTTTGACTGATACTTTATTTTTAAATGGTGATACAATATACAAATCAGCAATAAATAATAATACTTCTTTATTTTCTTATTTTACAGAATTTAATAATTGGAGTGTTGGTAGTTGGAAAGGAAATATTTTGTTATATAGATGGAATGATGAAAATAAATTCTTAGTATCTAGTTTAACAGAATATAATAAATTCGGAAAAGCAACAGAATACTTCAATAATAATTCTAATAAAATACAACAACTTCCAGAAGGCTTTACAGTAAAATATATGACTGGAAAGTATGCAGTACTAGAAGATAAGGATGAAAATTTATGTTTTCAAGATTTAACTGATCTTTCATCTAATGTTGAATATACTGGTTCATATGGTTTTTATATAGACACTTATGATTCAGATTCTAATGTTCAATTCTTTGATACTAGAACAGATTTAATAGGAAGTATAACAAATGAAAAGACAAAACATGATATTTATAGTTTTTGTCAATCACCATATAAAGATTCAACATTAAATAAAAATTGGAAGTTGTATAAAAAGATAGGTCCGTGGTATGTTTTGAAAAAGAATAATAGTGATGGATCGTTGTTGTACATAAACGAGAATGGATCACTGTATACATCTATTTTTGAAAATATATTGGTAGTAAGTTCAAGATGTTTACTATTAAGTGTCAAAAATAGCTGGTTCTTATTCTTCTTTGAAAACGGAAATACTATGGAGACTGCTGGATATTCTTATATAAAGGATAATAAAAAAGGCGTGTTTGAAGTAGGACAAAAGTATGTTGATAGTAAGTTGAAATGTCAGTATGATCAATTTGAAAATTCAGGCTACTTAGTTCATTTAACTTCAGCTAGAAATCAAATTATAGATGGTCTGAGACACTCTTACTTAAGAAACTTTGATCTGCCAGAAATAAAAATCTCTTATATGGGATATCTATTTTATGAAGAAAATAATGTATTAAAATATTTATAATGAGATTAATCGTATTACCTGCATTTAATGAAATTCTTCAAAACCAAAAGAAGAATGTAAAAATCTCATCCTATATATTAGCATCTTTTAAATTCGAAGATGATGTAGAAGTTCCAATAGATCTACATGAGATAACAAAAGATTTTATAGATAAAGAAATTGAGAGATCTCCAATCACTGGAACTTTTGAATTTAATGCATTAGAAATTGAAAAGGATAAGTTTTCACTAAATATAAAAATCCCTAATAGCAATACAGGTGTCTTAGATGAAGAAAATTATAAAATAATTTATGTATTTTATGAAGATTTGAACACTGGAGAACAAGACTTGGGATTTTTATTAACTGGAAATTATTATATAAATGAAGAATCTAATAAAATAGAGATATTTCCAATAAGACTTAGTAGAAATATAAATATAATCAATATTCCTTTACCTCATAATTGCAATATCATAACTAATAATGAAGATGATATTAACTTCTTAGAGGGAAAGGGAATTGGTATGTCTTTAAATATAAATAAGTATAAAGATAAAAGCTCTAATTTTATTTCAAGAAAGTCTTATACATCATATCTATTAAGTGAACAGCAGAATGATGGATTAGGTCATATCAGAACTACTTTTATTAATAAATTCGGAATTAAAGAATACTAAACAGGATGAGCAATAAAATATATAATTCAGAAAAGAGAGATATAAGCTATTCTCAAAGAAAGGCTGAGCTTGGTCTTGGAAATGTTGATAATATTAGCTTACCAGATTATACAAGATTAGCATTCTCTCAAATTCAAGATTTTATAAATACAGGATCAGTATTTTCAAACGTAAAAAGTAAAGCTATCCCATTGTTTGAATTACCTGATAACTGTAGTATAAAATTTTTCATACGTTTAAGAACATTAGAAAAAACCTTGGTAATAAAAGGAGATGTGATGATATCTAATGGAGCAATTGCTGAAAACATTCTTATTCTAGATAACTCTATGAATTCAAATGTTACAGTCAATTCAGAGAATTCAGATATAGTCACATTAGCTGGAAACAATAGTCCGTATTTATCTTTTATTGATATAGATGATAATGATTGTATTTCATCTTCTAGATTCAGTAAGACTAAAGATGGTAATAAGTATTTAGCATTCCTTTTTGTATCAGATAAAGTAGTGATCGATTTTGAAAATGATACTTATGTGGAGAAATACATACCTAAAGAAGTCGAGTATACTGATATTGTTATCACTTTATTAGAATATTCAGATGTAAATTGTATAGTTTTGAATCCAGATAAAAAATTCTTATTAGACTCAGCAGAAGAAAATGGTATTATATTGCCAAATATGACTATTTTATTAAATCATAGTAAAATTAGTTCTTGGCATAACAATCCATTTAGTGTTGGCGAACACTCTGATGCATCTAGTAGATTTTACCCAAGAATAGGTCGTTACAATAAGAGTGAATTTAGAAAAACAACAAGTGATTTTAATAGTCTATTGGATGAAGGTAGTGAAGAGCTTAAATTTATTCCAAGCACACAAAAGGAAATTATTCCAGCTATTGACACTTCATCTTATGGATTATGTAAAATCAGTGGATTTAACTACCAAAAGCCAGTACCATATACAACAAAAGGTAAAAGTGAAGATGGAACAGATGAAACCCTCTCTAAAAATATAAAAAAGGTTTATAACTTCTTAAAGGGTATTTCTGGAGCAGATTCGGATGTTATCACAGTTGCTGAGTTTAAAAATTATGTAGACTTAACGTTCCAAATATTTAAAAGTCTTGTTAACCAGGTTTCGGAAATGTCTACAGTTATTAATATCACGGATGTATTATACGAGGTAGATAGTGATAACAATTATATTGCTAACATAGCAGCAAATAGTGGTGCGATAGAAGTTCCAGTAGAGTCAATTGCTTCATTTACACTAGATAGTGGTAAATCAGTAACTAAGAGTGGAATTGAGTTTGATATATTAATATCAAATGATGGCGGCGTGACTTATAACGCCATAAATGACACTACAAATTCTTGGGCAAAGGTTACAACAGTAGGTGATGATTATAGTACAATTAGAATTACTCCTAGTCAAAACTGGAACTGGAAAAGCGATAGAACTTTATTTATTAAACTAGCTCAAAAGACATCTAAGGTAGAATCTGGAGATAAAGTTGTTATTGAAATAGATGATGAATCAGCAGAAGGTAAAAAATCAAGTATCGACTTGGATCCAGCATCTATTATAATAAAGTTAGTACAGAAAAAGGCTTCTGTTCAAAGAGGATTCTTTATCAATGGTGTTAAGTATGAGTGCTTTAATAGTGATAGTAATAAAACTTCTGGTTCTTATAGCTTAACAATTAATGGTGATACTATCCATTCTAATGAAGACATTGGAGATTCTTATGAGTATTATACTATAAATGGTGTTACTAAACTGGTTACTGAATGTGGAAATGATCTATATAATGGTACTCCATCTATCAGTTTTGAAAATAGAGGCACTTGGTATACTGTAGTTGATACTAATAACATGCTTACTAGTAATAAAACTATTAAGATTAATTGTAGCCAGAATCCATCATTTAATACAAAGAGAACTACATCTATTGTATTAAGCTCAAATGTAAAGAATAAGAATATTTCAGATTCTACTGAAGAAACTAATACTCTTACTCTTGAAATTACACAGCTTAGTTATAGTGGTATTACACCTAAGATATTCATTAATAGTATGACTACTGTTAGTTATATTATTCCTGGAGCTGTTAAGGATGGTGTTGATACTGAGGTTAAAACATTTGCAATTAAGACTGAGAATTGTAGTTTATCAGATTATGAAATGTCTTGGAATGGCAGTCATAATAATGTAAATGTTGAAATCAGATCAATAAGTGGAAACGGAAGAGAAGGTGAGTTAGTTGTTAAGTGTAATAAATCTGGACAGGAAACATCAAAGCTAGAGAATGAAAACAATGATGCACTAGTAGAAGATATGGGTATTGTAACATTTATTCATAAATCTAAAGATTCATCTACTGGTAGAGCTACATTAACTCTTAAACAGCACTACTATTGTCCTAACTGGTCTTATGTACTTGAACCAACGGATAGTACTTATAAAACTGCAGATCAAAACAACTTTACATTTACAGTTAATGGTGGTTCTAGATCGATTGCAGTTACATCTTACAAGAGAGATACTAGAGAATTTAAGAGTGATGTTTCACTTAATTGGGTTGCTTCAAAGGGTTATAATAATAACTCTACAGAAACAGATAACCCATATTCTATATTGGGTCTTTCTAATACTACAGGATCTAATGGAAGCGTCTTCGGTTGTTATGTAGGAAATAATAAGCTTGTATGTGATAGACCATTTAATTCAACTGGATCAAGAACTTCTGATTCAGATGATTACTGGAAGAGTGGATTAAACTTGTTCCCAGGTTATGCAAAATATATTGTTAGACTTAATTATGATACTTCAGTTGGTTATAATAAAGAAACTAATGTATATTTAACTCAGGGTAGTACATCTCTCGGAGATCCAGTTGGTAAGATTACATTTGATACTAACAAGGCAAATACATATTTCTCAGAATCTACGATGAAGACTAATATTTATTCTGCTGCTTTAACACATTCAACTTGTTTTGTTGCAAATGTAGCTAAACACGGTGAAGTTCCTAATAGAGAACCAGAATTAGGTATTCCAAAGGGATATTCAGGATACTTATATGTTCCATTCTATTTTGACATAACTTACAATTCTTCAACAACTACTTCATTTAGACTTGTTGGAAAGAATCCTAGCACGCAAAGTTCTACAACGAATTATAGTTCTAATATGTCTAGATTGTTCCCTAGAGTTGGAGAAATAAATTATAGTCTTGTTAATTATTATAATAGTAATTGTAGACTAGAAGATCCAAAGGTTGAGCGTACTAGTAGAGGTTATCCAGTGGGATTTGGAAGTTACAAACCAGAATTATTGATAGGTACTGATTATGCTTATTTAAAATTCCATTGTGATAAAATAAATTCAAGTCACTATAAGCAGACTGGAATTAGAATTGTAATGACAGATCCTAAGACTGGTAGAGAGGTTAAGTCCACGTTCCATATAAGAAGAGGTTAGAAAAATTAGTTATATTATGAAAAAGAAATGTGTGATGTTGAAATGTAAAAATGTTGAAAATTTACTTTATGATTTTATAAAGAAATGATGATGATTAATAAACTAATTGAAATAATGTCGGCACTAATTAGATTTGCTCCGACTGTTATAGAGTTTTATGAAAGAAGGGGTAGAAGGTGGCTGGTAACTATATTTAACTTATCAATGATTATCTTTTTTCTAGACACTTGCATAGGAACTAATTATATAAATAGGTTCTTTATAAATAATTATATTAATATCTCAGAAGAATTACACAATGAGAAAATGAAGAAAAGAGATAAACTGTTAAGAGAGTTATATCCAGTTCTAGTAGATTTAAGAGGTTATAGTGAAGCAGATAGAATCCTATACTTGGAGTATCACAATTCTAAGGAAAATCTAGTTGGTATTCCATTTAAATTTATAGAACTAGTAGCTCAGAATACAGCCTACGGTATAGCACCTGTCGACGAAAACTCATTTAAAGATGTTAATATAGGATTAATCACAACATTATATGAATATATAAAGATCAATAGATATGCTTATTGTTCTGGACCAGATGATGGAAAATTTCATAGAAGATTTCCAGGATGTTCTGAAACTTTCTCGTTGAAAGATGGAAGCAAAGAACAGCTATTTGTATCTATTCCAGGAGTTAAGCAACCTATTGGTATGTTGATTTTGGAATGGACTGAGAAAACAGATTCAGTTGAAAATAATCCAGATATTAATAAGATTACTCAGGCAATAGATAGAAACTATATGCCAAGAGTAAATGGATTAATACTATCAAATAAATAAAAAACTTAATTAAATTTAATTAATAGAATTATTATGTCAAACATTAATTATGAAATTGGAGCATTTGATGATGCTATCCACAATCCAGAAGTAGCTGAGATTAACTCTAGAACTCAGCAAATTGATATCAATGGTGTTCCTGTTGATGACTTGAAGTTGATCAATCCAAATGATCCAAGACTTGCTAGCGCTAGTGAGGACTCTTATGTATATCAGAATAACTATCAGTGTTTTTACAAGGGTGTTATTGATGGTGATGTAGAGGTAGTAGCAGGTGGTGAAGATGATTCAACAGTTGTTTCTGCAGTTTATGATACAGCTAATAAGTATGTAGAGGTAACAATTGTAAATGCACCGCTAGCTGAGCACTATCCATTGGGTTATGTACAGATTGATGGTAAGAACTACGATCTTGGTAAAATTGGTATTATCGTGGATAACTCAGATCCATCTAATGTTTCAGTGGCTTATGATGCAACTAGAAAGGTTTTATTGAATCTTGGTAACAAACCAGGCCGTATTATTATCTTCTGGGGTGATGGAAAGGTAGAAAATATCAAATTTCCACAGCTTTAATTTACAAATAGTACGACTTAGAAGCCTTATATAAGACGTAGCAAACGCTATAGACTTATTTTAAAACTTAATAAAGCAAGAGAAAAAACTATATTAATGATATTTTAGTATAGAATTTCTCTTGCTTTTTCTTTTTTAGATTTTTAAACATATGGCAATACAAGATCAAACAATAATACAATTTTCAAGGAGCAAAGATATAGAAAGCTCTAGAGAACATGCAATCCTCAGATTAGATACTGGAGTAACACATCATCCAGGACAACCAGTTGTGGTTAGATATTATACAGACTCTAATAGAGAAAGTGTAAATATTATTTATGCCATAGGTATTAAAGATGGTAAAGGTAGAGACTGCTATTCAATAGTTTCACTTGGCCAAAATAATTTAATCTGGGGTATTTCAAAAGAAGTTATTCCAACTGAAAATTTAACAAGAAATGAAGAGTATCTTGAATATTCTAATTCTTTTGGTTGGAGAATTACATTCCTAAATTCTAATGGAGAAAAAGATTATAAGGAATTGGATTCAACAATTTCTTATATATTTAGACTAGTAACTGATATGTCTGAAGTAGTTATTAATAATGGAAACTTAGTAGAAATTTCAGAAAGCATATCAGAAGAAGAACTAGAAAATAAATTAGATAATTATTTAACCAAAGATAGTACTGATTATATTAAAAGTGAAGAGGGAAAAGGTTTAAGCTCAAATGATTTTACAGATGAATTAAAAGAAGGACTTAATAAATTAATTGAATCAATCTTTCCAACAAAAGTAAAATTAAATGTTTCCCTTGACAATACAGTATTAGAAGTTGGTAATAGATATAATATAACATTCACTTGGGAGGTTTTAGATATAGAAGACAATCATATTACTTCTAATGATATTAGACTAAAACTACCAAATGGAAAATACATTGATTTATCTGAAAAGACAAACTATTATTTAGAAGACTATACACAAGAAATACCAACTGTAGAGAATTTTACAATAATAGTAAAAACTAATGATAATATATATCTACGAGATACTGTTTCTCTAGAGTGGTGTTCTCCAGCTTATTATGGTTGTGCGAATAATGAGATAGAGTTTACAAGTAATATTATAGAGTCATTGAATAAAACTAATGTAATTAGATCAATAGAAGATATTGGTTCTGTTGAATATCCTAGATGGAGAGGTAGTTATATAATAGCGTTTCCAAAACATTTAGGAACATTGTCATCTGCAATAAATGAGAATGTAAATTATGAAGACATTAGAATGTTTAATGAAAGAGAATCAGTAATAATAGGGAATATATTGTATAGAGTTTATGATATTAAAGTCTATACTAATAGTTCAATTAATTATAAATTTAGTTAAAGATGTCATATAGTATTGTAGATAATTTCTCATATAATGGAGATAAACCAAATTTTGAAAGAGATAATCAAGAAAACTTAATAGAGGCTAGAAGAGTTGCTAGATTAGGTGGACTTGATGAAGGACATATAGTTTACTGTAAAGAAGAGAAACAACACTATAAATATATGGGAATGAATGAAAATGATCAACCCATATTTATAGTTGCATTTCCAGATACAAGTGAATTCGTAAAAAGATCTGAATTAACTCAAACAGATGATACAACTGGAGAAGAGCAGGAAATAGATTTTAGTGAATTTGTTAAGAAAGATGGAAATAAAGTATTAAGTACTCACGATTTAACAGATGAGCTTTATAATATTTTAAATGATCTTAGTACTAGTGAATATCCAACTGTTCAGGAGCTCACTGAGGTTAAAAATTCTGTAAATGCATTAAAGGCTGAGATTGATAATTTAATAGATGAATTACATCCAGCTAAGATTGTTGTTCTTTCTGGTGAATCTACTAACTTTGATATTACTGAATCTGCAAATATTAACATTTCTTGGAAATATGCTAAGAAGGATGGTAAAGGCATTAATATTACAGCTGTAGATACAACTCAGATCTTGTTAAATGGAGTAAGAGCTAATTCTAGTTATACGAATTATATAGATAATGATAAAGTTGAATTTTCTATTTCAATTCCTGCTCCACGACAAATCAAGAATAATGTATTTAGAATTGTTTCAGATACAGACTCTGTTGAATTTAATTATAATTTCCTTGCTCCAGCTTATTTTGGAACAATTTCAGATGACTTTAGAAGCCTATCAGAAAGAGGAAAAGGAAATGCTATTATAGGATTGTCAACTCTTCCAAAGGTATCTAGTCGAGAGGCTAAGATTGAATATAGATTATCGCTTAATTCTTTAATTTATGCTTATCCAGCTGTATATGGAGAACTAACATCAATTCGAAATACTACAGTAGGAGGTATTGAAGATATTAAGAATTTCTATACAGGAACAGTAACATTAAATAATAATATCGAATATAGATATTATGTAGCAGATATTAATTTTGCTGACTGGACAGGTAATCTAGAAGAAGGTCAGATTGCAGACAGATCTGAGTATATTACTTATAAATTTAAATAAGAATGTCATACAATGTAATAGACAATTTTAGATATACTAGTAATGTAAATCCTAACTTTGAAAGAGATGCTTATGACTCTTTAGTTGCAGCAAATGCAGCTGCTGTAAGAGGAGATCTTGAACCTGGTCACTTAATTTATATTAGAGGTTCTGAATTAACTGAGGAAACAAAAGGTGAAGGAAAGACCTTTAAATATTTGGGACTTGGTGAGGATGGTACTGGTATATTTACAGAATTTGGCTCTGTAGATACTGAACTTTCTGAAGATTCTGATAACCCAGTTTCTGGAAAAGTAGTTTTAAGTGCCTTATCTGAAAAACAAGATAAAATAGATACAGTATTAAATATCAATGGCACAGACTATAAAGTAGGTGACAGTGTAGAAATTGATACTAGTATTGATGTGGATACTGAGTTAGATCCAACATCAGATAATCCTATTTCAAATAGTGCAGTAACTGCGCAAATTAATCGTCTAGCTCCTAGAGATCATACACATGATATAAATGATATTACTGGATTTGAATTTAGTGATCTAAACCTAGATGATTTAAAAACAAAAATAAGTAAAGATGATTTAAGACTAAATGGAGAATGCATCAAGCTAGAATTAGAAGATGAAAGCATTGACTCTATCTTATCTCATCTTAGCTCACCAGAAACATTTGATACATTTAAGGTATACGTAAACGATAAATATAGAGGATTAATAAGTAATTCTGAATATGGAACTGTTCTTATTTTAGATGATTCTATATTTAATTGGGAGATTGATTCAACATTAATTGGAGAACATTCTAATACAATTAAAGTTGGAGATACTTACTGGAGTATGTATTCAAATGAGGGTGAGTATCCATTATTTACTTGGGCAAGTACAAGCGAAGTAACTAATGGAGATTATGAATTTGATAACACAGGAAAATATAATTCTGACGATAAATTAGTTACATTAGAAAGTAGCGATGATGTTATAAAAACTTTGTATGGATCAAATTGGAGAATACCAACTAAGGGTGAGGCTGAAAAGTTTATAGATAACTTAGAGGTATCTATTAATAATAATTTGGTTCATATTGTAAGTAATAGTGGTGATGTTATTGAAGTTAATTTCTCTCCGCTATACACAGCCCCAGGTTATTACTTAAACAATAATAATTTATATTTTTGGACTTCTTCTATAGATGAAGATGATCTTAGTAAGGCTTGGGCTATTAAATTAACAGCTAATAGTGATGGAGTTACTGAATTTTCACTTGTTAGTGTACCTAGAGAATATGCTATACCAGTTTTAGGAATGTTTAGCAAATCTTGGGTTAAGCTTAGAACAATAACTGACAGTGTATTAAATGGAACTTCTATAAACCCTATTCAAAACAAAGCTGTTTATAACAGAATCAATGAAATAATTTCTGATGAAGATACAAACACAACTTCTACTTGGAGTTCTAATAAGATTTCTAATTATATAGAAAATAATTCTTCAATAAAAAGAAGAATTGAGGTTGGTGATGTAAATGATATTGCTGATCCAGATCCTAATACAATTTATTTAATTAGACTCCCAGAAGAAGAAAGAACTCAGAATAATGAATATGATGAGTTTTTATATGTGTATATAGATGAAGTAGATCCAGAAACAGGTACATCTTACAAAAGAGGTGTATTTGAAAGAATAGGAAGTTCAGGAAATAAACAAGCAGAAAATGAATTAGCAGAGAGAATAGCTAGACTTGAATCATACCATGTTTCATTTAGTTATTCAGCCTCTCATGGAACAAGCAGTAATTTATCTTCTGCTCCTACTGATTATCATAAACTATATTACCTATCTAACAATAATAGATATTATGTTAGAACTTTCTATGTAAGAAATGCTAATTGTACTTATAAAAATAATGGTGAATTAGTAGAAACAGTATCAAGAAATATAACAAAAGCTGAATTAACACTAAATGGTGTAAAATATACTAATAGAAATAGTAATGGAGTATTTTGTGATACAAATGGTAATGTAATTGAAGATATCATAGGATCTGGAAGTGGACAAGTTAATTCTTATAACACTTCACATACCGCATCAATTTCTTGGACTTGTGAACCACATGAGAGTGATAATTCTGGAAAAAATAATAGTGGTGGAGCTAATTTCAGTATTAGTATCAATTATCCAAAGCTTATAATGTTTTTAGGTGATGGAAAAATTAATGAATCTAATATTGCAACTATATTAAAAAATATAAATGGAACTTCTCTAAATGAAAAAGTAATCAGTGATAGTGGCGTAACAGCAAATGTTATAGTACTAAACTATGATTATTCTAAAACATCAATTACTGGAGAAGGTAGTAGTCCAACACTAAACAAGAATTTCACAACAAGCATGTCATTATTTATTGCTTCAAGTGATCCAACTTACACATCAGCAACCTCAACTATTGTAACAACAGTAGGTCCTGAAGTTCAACAGCTTACTGATATAACAAATAGTAGTACTGTTTTAGTAAGTAATCATTCTTGGAGAGTTTGGAAAACTAATAAATCTATAAATAGTGCAAGTAATTATCGTTGGGAAGTAACGTTAATAAAGTAAAACAAAATGGCAATTAAGATACCGTCAAATCTAGAAGCAGAGTGGTCAGATGGACAGCACCAAAATATTGGTATGTATACGACTGAGGGTGGTGTATATGATCCAAATGCTGAATGTTTTCAGGATGAGATAAATAGCGTATTAAGTGATCTTTGGGAAAAGAAGAATGGAAAGCTTCAATTAAAGACTGGAATAACCCAAGCAAAAAATGGAGTAGTAAAAGGAGATTCTTCTGTTTTCTTGTTTAAAAATATAACACCTAATTCAAGTAGTTCAAATATTGTTGCTCCTACTTTTGTTACATTAGAGGATATAACTGCTGATGGCACTTGGGTTAGAAATGATAGTAATTTACCAGAACCAGATTATGAACATGGAGAATATACTTATATGACATATTCTTCACTATCTGGTTCAACAAATAGATTCAGCAATTGGTCACATCCTATTAGAATAACAGGAGCTAATGGAGAAAAGGGAGCCGATGGTACAGATATTGAATTTATCTATACTCTTTATACTCCAACAGATGAAAATTCAGTTCCTCCATATGTTCCAGGTAGGGGTGCAAAAGGTGCAAATGAAAGTTATATTGGTAATGGTGGTGATTCAGAGGATGCTATAAAAGATAGTAATAAGACTGGTATTAGATATAACTTAACTAGCAAAGATTACATTGGTTATAGAAATAATAGTCAGTGGTTATTTGATGGCAATACTGGATCTCTTCCTTGTGTTTGGCATGATAACCCTCAGGGTGTATCTAATGATAATCAATATGAGTGGGTATCAGTAAGATATTCAGTAAATGATTCTACTGGAAAGGCAACTTGGAGTGCATTTCAAACACCTAGTCTATGGAGTAAATGGGGAGAGACTGGTAAAGATGGAGACGGAGTAGAGTATATCTTTACAAAGACTAAAAATAAACCAGAAGGCTCTGAATCAATTAGAACAATTATCCCATACATTCCACAAACAACAGAAGAAAGATTTCAAGAATCAGAGTATACTGGTTATACTTTAAGTGAGTACAATAGCAAATATGGAACCTATCCTAATGATGCTATTTGGACTGATGATCCAGTTGGTGCAGACAAAGATTATCCATACGAATGGGTATCTATGCGAAAGAAGAAAGATAATACTTGGAAAGGCTTTAGTGAACCAAGTTTATGGAGTATTTACGCATTTGATGGTGGAAAGACTGTATTTATTTATAAGAAGTCTCAAGCTAAATTAACAGCAGCACCTATTGGTTCAAGTGATAAAGATATACCAGAAGGATGGACTACAGAAGAAGTAGAACTTACTGATACTGAAAGAGAGAATGGTTACAATATTTATATGTCTTACACAGAATATAGTGAAAAGACAGAGAAATATGGTACCTGGTCAACTCCAATTAGATTAACTGGACAGGATGGAGAAAAGGGAGCTGATGGTACTGACATAGAGTTTATTTATGCTAGAACTGAAGAAAATATAGTTCCAACTTATGTACCTCTTGCTGGAGAATCTTATACTGATACAGTAGGTAATACAATTTCATTTACCGATGATGATTATGTAGGTTATCCAAATAAGGCAACTTGGGAAAGTAAAGTCAATGCAGAAGATCGAGCTGGAAAAACTTGGATAAAGTGGTATGATAATCCACAAGGAGTAACAGAGACGTTAAAATATGAGTGGGTTGCTGTTAGATATTCTACTGTAGGTTCTGATGGAAAAACTAAGGCTTGGATTGATGAATTCCAGGGTCCTAGTTTGTGGGCAAAGTGGGGAGAGAAAGGACAAGATGGAGATGGTTATGAATACATTTATACTACAACTGTAAGTGGTGCACCTACTCCAGAAACTCCAGATGCCTCTTATGCTTGGACACCAACGGAAGCTGATGCTGCTGAATATAATGGAAAAAATACAACTGATATAACTAAAGATGATTTCATACCAAGAGGTTGGACAGATGATCCAGTTGGTGTAAATGAAACTAATCATCAAATAGAATATGTATCAGTAAGAAAGAAAATAGATAATGTATGGCAATCATTTTCTTCACCAAAAGTTTGGGCAAGATATGCTAAGGATGGTGATACAGGTAATACATATAAATATGCTTATACTGTAACAGATGGAAAAACTCCAGATAAACCAGCTAATAAAGCAGCTGCTCAAGCACCTTGGTATGAAAATGATAATGATCTAGTTATAACTAATACTGTAAATATAGTTTGGTTATCGACTTGTTTATATAACCCAAATAATGGAACTTATGGAAACTGGTCTGAACCAATTAGAATTACAGGTGAAAAGGGAGAAAGAGGAGCTGATGGTGATAGTATTGAGTTTATATATTTAGGTGGAAACACTGAAGACTATGTAAATACTCATCCTATTTCTCAAGATTCTTGGACACCAACTGAAGTTGAGGCTAGTGGTTCATACGCTAATAAAAATACAACTAATCCTACTAAGAATGACTTCATTCCAAGATACTGGCTAGATAATGCACCAGCTCTTGATGGAGTTAATATAAAATATGTTTGGATTGCCAATAGAACAAAATCTAATAATACTTGGTCTTCATTCTCTGATCCTACTCTATGGTCTAGATGGGGTGAGGATGGTAAAGATGGTGATGGAGTAGAATATATTTATAAACTTACAACTAAACTATTATCTAATAGTGAAATTGAAAGTTCTGGATATAAGTCTACAGTTTCTGATAATGGTAAAACAATAGATCAAGATGATTTCGTTCCTTCTGGTTGGACTGATAACCCTAGTGGAGTTACAAGTGATTATCCATATGAATATGTCTCTATTAGAAAATCAACCAGAGATTCTAATGGAAAATCAGTATGGACTAATTCATCATTCTCTAAACCAGTTCTTTGGGCAACCTGGACAGCAAACGGAACAACAGTAACATTTATTTATAAGAATGCTAAGAATGTTCCAAAAATTGGATCTGAGTGGAATAATGCAAGTACACTTCCTACTGGATGGTTAACAACAATGACTAATCCAAAAGTAGATGAGTTTACTTATATGTCTCAATCTTACACTAGAAAGAATGGTGATGTTAAGATATATGAGGCTTGGTCTTCACCAGCTAGAATCTCTGGTGCTAATGGAAAACCTGGTACAGATGGAGCTGATATTGAGTTTGTTTATGCTAGAACAAAGACATTAACAATCAGTGGTGGAGAGATTGAACGTCCAGAGACTCCTACAACAGATCCAGATAACTCAAATCTAGACGATAATTTCTTCCCTATTGGAGATTTTTCTACTGAACCAGATGATAATTTCTGGGGCTGGTTTGATTCTCCTAAAGGTGTTGATGGTGTTTGGAAATATGAATGGATTTCTCAGAGAACAAAGAAACTTAGTGATGGAAATACTCAATCTGGCTGGAGTAGTTATTCACCACCAGTTATTTGGTCTTCATTTGGAGAAAAGGGTCAGGATGGTGATGGAGTAGAATATATCTTCAAAACTACACCTACTATAACGGCTCCTGAAAAACCTGGAACAACATCAGAATGGATTTGGTCATCTGATGACGAGAATATAAATTCTTCTAGACCAGGTGAATCAGACTTTGTTCCAAAGGGCTGGAGTGATGATCCACTAGATGTTTCTAATGAGAATCAATTCCAATGGGTTTCAACTAGAAGAAAGAGAAATATTTCAAATGCATTTACTTTTGATGATTTTACAGAACCTAAACTTTGGTCTAGATGGGGTGCAGCTGGTGATGGAGTAGTAATGGCTTATTATCCACAAACTATCCTTAAACCAAATAGTGATGAGGTTGTCATAGATCCTATTGATGCACCAACTCTTACAACTGTTCCTGCAAGTACTGGTACAAGAGATAATGATGGTAGAGTTTGGTATCCACATGTTCCAACTGTAGAATATAATAAAAATACACAATACTTAATTATCTGGTCTTCTCAAGCAAATAGAACTTGGAGTGATGAAAAGGGACAGTTTGTTATTGGAGAATGGTCTACACCAGCTAGAATCTCAGCACTTGATGGTAGAAATGGTGCAGATGGTACAGATATCGAATTCATATACTTTAGAACTGATGCAATTGATAATATTACTTGGGGAAATGTAGGTAGTACTTATGTTCATCCAAAATATATTACAGTAAATGATGCAGGTTCTAGTTATGAAAACGAAGCTGATGGTTATACCCCTCACTTGAGGGTTGATGATTTCGTTCCTAGAGGATGGACAGATAATCCAAGTGGTGTAGAAAATTCAGCTGGAAAGAGATACGAGTGGGTTTCTCAAAGAACATCTAAAATGCAGAATGATGCAAAGACCTGGGGAGATTTCTCTGAACCAAGCCTTTGGTCAAGATGGAGTAAGGATGGTACTGATGGACCAGGATTGGAATATGTATTCTTCATTGATACAGATGGAGATGAAACTACAGCTCCAGGAACGCCTTCTTCTACTGCATGGACACCAACTGGTTCTGCTGAGATAAGTAAATATAATGGAAAAAATACTACAGAACCAACAAAGGATGATTTTATTCCTAGAGGTTGGACTGATGATCCTTCTCTATCTGATTCAAGAGATGGTACAATAGAGTGGGTTTCTATTAGAAAGAAAACCGTAAACTCTAATGGTAAAGCTGTATGGGATGGATTCTCAAAACCATCTGTATGGGCAAGATCATCTAAGGATGGAGTCAAGGGAAATACTACAGTATTTATATATAGAAAGTTTAAAAAGAAAGACGAAAACCAATTAGTTATTTCTACAAGTGGAAGTGCTATTCCTACTGATTGGAGTGTTATAATGCCTAAGCTCGAAAGTGGAGAATCTTCAACATTAGCTATTTATATGTCTAGTGCTGAAAAGAATGGAGAAACTGGAGTTTATGGAACTTGGAGTACACCTACTAGAATAACTGGAGATAATGGTGAACGTGGAGAGGATGGAAGTAGTATTGAATATATCTATGCTCTTTACCCAACTAAACCACATATTCCACAAAAGGTTGCAGCTAATGGAAGCAATAAGCCATATTCTGATTCAGACTTCATACCAAAAGCTAGTACATTAGATCCTGATTGTGTATGGACTGATCATCCGTCTGGAGTAAGTAAAGATAATTTATGTGAATGGGTTTGTATTAGAAAGAGTACAAATGATGTTTATAAATATTCTGATTGGTATGATCCATCTCTATGGGCCAAGTATGGTGAAAATGGATTAGACGGTGATGGAGTTCAGTATGTATATAGAAGAAACAATGACGAAGCTAATGCTCCTGAATTAGGAGAGATTAATTCTGATACAGGTGTTCCTTTTGGTTGGACAGATGATCCAAAGGGTGTAAATGAAAACTTACCTTTCGAATGGGTTTCTGTTAGAAGAAAAACAAATGAAACTTGGGGTAGTTATTCAGATCCTACTATTTGGTCTAGATATACTGTAACTTATCAAGTAGAAACTATCTTCCTGAATAAGCCTATTGATGATCCAGCTCCAACAATTGATGCTAGTAACAATGGTAAGACTACTATTCCTGGTGGTGGTTGGTCTAATAATGCTACAACACCTCAAAGTGGCTATTATACATATATGTCACAATCTAATAAGAATACTTCTACTGGAACTTATGTACAGTGGTCTACTCCTATTAGAATAACTGGTGAAAATGGTACAAATGGTAATGATGGAAGTAGTGTAGAATTTATCTATAAACTCTATAAGCCTACTACAAGTAAACCAGAGCCTACAAAACCAGGTACAGTAGCATCTGCAGATAGCCCTACTAGTGATATAACTAAAGATAGATTTGTTCCAGAAGGTTGGACAGATCACCCAAGTGGAATTGATTCTAAAAATACACATGAATGGATGTGTACTAGAACTAAAATAAATGATACTTGGGGAGGTTTTGGAGATCCAGTATTATGGTCTAGATGGGGTGAAGATGGTACCGACGGAGATGGATTATACTATTGGTTCTTATTACCTAATGCAGGCGTTACAGCTCCAACAGTTGATACAACCTCTCTTGGTTCTAATGGAATTCCAGTTGACTATAAAGAATATCACTGGACAGATAACCCAACGGGAGTTAATGTAAACAACCCTATTGAGTATGTAATGATGGTTAGGGAATCTAATACAGGTTCCACAACGACATACGAAATAAAGAGTGTATCAGTTTGGAGAGAATTTGTAAAGGATGGTAACAGTGTTGTTACGGCTTATGCAAATGGTATTGGAGATCAGGCTCCTAATGTTGCTCCATACATTCCAAATAATAAGATACCAGGTGGTTGGAGTAAAACATTATCTACTGAGGCTGGAAAAGTAACTTGGATGATTCAATCAACACTTGACTCATCAACTAATTTGTATTCTACTTGGCAAGGTCCTTATAGATTAACAGGTAATGATGGTAAAAAGGGTGCTGATGGAACTGATATAGAATTTATATACTTAATAACTAAATCTGATAACAAACAGAAGGTTATTGAATATATTGAAACTCTTAATAACTATAGAGAGGTTAATTCTAAATATTATAATGAAGATGATTTCCCTACAGCTAATGGAAAAAATCATAGTAAATATAATATAACTATTCCAAGTGATCTTGATAATCAAGAGTGGACAGATCATCCTACAGGAGTTAGTGAAGATTATATTTGTGAGTGGGTATCTCAACGTGTAAAAGATAAAGATTCTAATACTTGGAAAGATTTCACACCCCCTGCATTATGGGCTAAGTATGGCAAGGATGGTATTAGTGGAGATGGTGTAGAATACAGATTCAAGAGAATACCAAGTTCAGAGTTAGGCACTGACATTACTGTACCTACAAATGAAACAGAATTCAATACTTGGAATGAAAACCCAAATCCTAATGGTGTTAGCGAGGCATATCCTATTGAGTATTGCTGTATAAGAAAAACTATCGATGAGGTAGATTCATATTCAGTTAATATTTGGAAAGAGTATACACCTTACACAAGATATGCTGAAAGTAGTACTATCCTGTCTACAAAAATAGTTCAGCTAAATAATATTCTATTTACAAATTCTGGAGACAAAGTTACTATAAACAATACAACATACTATACAAAGAGTGATAATAGTAATAATATTATTAACAAGGTATCAAGTAGTGATGGTATTGTAAAAGGTAGCTTATTCTATATTGATGCAAAAGTTAATAATTTAACTGAAGGATCAGTTCTCTATTTTGATATATTTAATGAGTCAGTTTCAGGATCTGTTAGAAATAGTGATTCTTTGATAATTAGAGCATTATCAGATAACTCAACTGAAGTAACTGGAAATGTAATAACATCAAATGGGTCTTATAAATTCTTAGTTGAATATATTGGGGGAAGTAGTAGTATTACTTCTAATGTAAATTTAGAGGTTAAATTACTATCTACATCAGTATCAACAAGTAGTAGCAAATCAGCAGAATTAACAATAACATATTTACAATTAAAGAATATTGGAGTTTCTACAGCAAGTAGTGACTTTATTGGTATTTCATCTAAATTAGTAAAAGTAGCGACAGATAAGACTCTAGTAAACTGGACAACCTTTGATTGGACTAAGACTTCTGGTAAAGATGGTATTAGCTCTATCTTAATAACTTCAGATGTAGAAACATTTACTGTTACTGCAGAGGGAATTGTAGATGAAGCTAATAGTGCTGTTACTGGATATAACATTCCAATATCAGATACAAAGCCAGCAATATTTAATTGTAAACTGTTAGATGGTAATACTGATGTAACTGACTTCGCAAAATGGAGTATAACTGAGAAACATAGACAAATTAAGAGTGCAGATATTTCAGGAAAAGGTACAGTTAAAGTAACTGAATGTTTTCTTGATACAACTGGAACTGATACTGACCTGAAATTAAATATAACTATTAGAGCTACTTATAATGATGTTGCTTATGTAAAAGTTTTATATATCGGCATTACTAAAGTAGATTATACTAGTATATTTAATGTAACTAATAAACAATTTGAATCTCAGTTTACTGCCCTTAAAACATCTTATGATGGTCAGATAGATAAGTTATCTTCTGATATAAAACAAACTGCTAATGGTATAGATCTTATTACATCTAAGAATTCTGCTGGAATTGGTGACAACTTGATTAAGGATAGTTCTTATGAAGATTTCTCTAAAAATTGGACTGGAAAAGCGTCAATCAATAACGGAGTTGCTACATTAAACAACAGTATTTCTCAAGTAGTTTCTTCACTAGAAACAAACTCTTGGTATACACTATCATTTGACTTTACTGGAAGTATCAAGTCTAGTATTCCTGCTATTAATTTAACTACTAACGATAATTATTTCATAGAAAATAGTTTAGTTCTTGGATTAATAAGCGATATAAGCAAAGATGGTAGTAATAACAAAGTAACTAGTACTGATATAAGTTGGACAGAAAAAGCTGATTCTATTATAAAGAGGGCTTCTTTCTCATTCCTTACTAAGAGTGATCTTAATGAGGGAACTAATAGGAAGTTTACCTTTACTGCAATTTCAGCTGGTTCAACAATCTCTAAGATAAAGTTAGAAAAAGGTAAGTATTCAACACCTTGGATAAAGGATACGTTAACTATAGCAGAGATAGAGTCTAAGATATCACAGACAGAGGGTATGATAGAATCATCTGTTAGAAAGAATATATCTGAATCTATTGGTTCTGGTGCTAATATACTTGCTAATACTAAGTTTGAAAGTGAACACGATAAGTGGGGAATTAATACAGATTCTTCTACTGAATATGGAAATTATATTACATTTGGAAACTTAGATAGTGATAATCCAGATTTTTATGTAGCTAAATTTACTACTAATACTAAAACTAATAAAGATTACTATTTATTCCAAAATGGTGAAGATAATAACATTCGTGGTAACTTTGAAAAGAACTCTTGGTATACTTTATCTTGGTGGGAAAAGTCTTCTAAAACTAGAGGAATTAGAGCTATAATTAGTGGTATTGTTGAAGAGTATTACACTTCTGTTAATAATACAGTTAGATCTATTAGTGCGAATACAATTGATGAATCTTTGGATGGATTTGGAAATCTGACAATAACTAACAATATTGATCAGGGATTACAAGGAACTTGGATAAAGAGATACATTGTATTTAAGACTAGAAATAACTTTAGTTCTACTAATCCTCTTGGATTAAGAAGGCTTGTTCAGTTTAATCTTCCACTAGATATTAATAATGTTCCTATTGAGGTTATTACAGTTAGTATAGCAAATATAAAGCTCGAAAAGGGTAAGAATGCTACTGAGTGGTGTGAAACTGGAGTATCTACTTACACACTTGAATCTAAGATAACTCAGACTGAACAAAATATCAGCCTTAAGGTAATAGATAATAGTACATCAAATAATAAAAATATTCTTCTCAACACAAGCTGGGATGGTATTAATATTAAGGATAATGTAGTTCAGGGAATTGAAAACTGGAATATTAATCAAAGCAACTTCGGAGACTTTAGAGATATAGGGCTCGAAAAGGTAACTGAAGAGGCTAGTGGTGCTTATAACAGTAAACCTACTTTAAAGATTACTGTTGGAAATAAGAGTGATCAAAATGGAAGTGATAGTTTCTATGAGCTAGTTCAGGGATTAACTGGAAAATTAACTGATGATAGTAAATATACACTATCATTCTGGTATAATACAGAAACCTCAGGGAACATAGAACTATTAAGTACAGGTATCTATCAAGTGCTTGAAAAGGCTGTAGATAAGTATGCATATATTTCTTCTGCTTATATTTTAAAGCCAGATAGTGATAATTTATATTCAAAGTATAATTTACCTAATGCATATATTCCTGCACCTGGACATCTATTTGTTAAGTGGCCTAATACAGGTAGTAAGTGGTATAAAGCTATTATTACATTTACAGCTAATCAGAATCCAAATGAAAATAAGATCTTCTTCCTAAGAGTTACAGATGTCGTTAATAATGGATTTACAACTAGTTATCTTCCATTAGTAAAAATTTCTCATCTGAAACTTGAAGCTGGATCTGAATCTACATCTTGGTTCACTACGCCATCAGAATCAGATTTATTAGCTACAGGTATTGATATTAATAATAGAAATATTGTAGTTACAGCTGATAAATTTAAGATTCGATCTAATGATGGTTTAGTAGATTTCTTTAGCGTTGATGGAGATAATATAGTTCTTAACTCAGATAGAATAAAACTTTCTGGTGATATAACTGCCAATGGAAATGTAAAGATAGATAAAGATGGTTGTATTACAGCTAAGAATGCAAACATACAAGGAACAGTAGATACTAGAACTGGAGGAAAAGGAGAAGGTATTCTTATCGATCCAGATAATCAGAATGTAGTTGTTTATGATGAGAATAACAATGAAGTAACTAAGATTTCTGGTCAGAAAGAAACTAGCACAACTAGTATTTATGGCACAAACATTGGTACAACGGAAGATAGAATTAATGAGTCATTAGATGCAGTCACTTGGGTTACAGATGTCCGTCTTAATAATAAAATTTCTTATTTAAAATTACTAATTAGCACATCTGTAGGTTTTACATTAACTGAATCTTCAGAGGTAAATATAACCTGTCCAAATGTAGGGATTAATATTGATCTTGACTTTATTAAAGAGAACTTTCATAAAGTTTCTAGTACTGTGTTAACAGGTGATGCTAATATCTATACTGGAAGCGGGGTTTATATCGCAAATGTATCTCATAGCTACTATGAATACAGTAGGCTTAGTGAAAGTATTAGTGATATAATTCCTTTATCTAGTAAAACACTTAAGCTATCAGCTGGATCATATACTGTAAAACTAGTAATAGGTTTTCAAGGCTATGTATTAAGTAATCATGCGGATTCTAACCCAAAAGAGTCTATAAAGAGTAGATTAAATGTATTTACTAATGGAAATAAATTAAAAGTTTCTATTATACCTAATTCATTTACATCTCGTCTTTTCTCTAATGGTATTTCATTGGGTACTAACTATAAAGATAATTTAACAATTATAAATCCAATTGATGGTGGTAAAGGCACAGAACTGAATTACGTCAATGGAGATACTAACTTTAAGTTATGTAATAGTGGTATTTATGGATCATATCTTGAACCAAGTTCAGGGGTATCTATAGAAAACAATTTCTTTAGACTACCTCAAATCTTGTTAAATGGAAAGATGGAATTTAAATCATCATATAGTGGTTCTGATTTTGCTACTGGAAAATCTGTAACTAAAAGAAATGTATATATATTTAAATATAGAAGTTATAGAGTTATTAATGGTTATAGTGATATTGATCCTTTTTATAGTGATTATGATAATTACTTAGTTAGAAAAGGTACTGGACTTGTAAGTTTAAATCTACGAGAGTTGTTAGTTAAGTTATATGGTAGTAGTGCTGTTGATAAAAGATTTGGTGATTCTATTTCATTAATTACTGATATTTTTATTACTATAACTCCTAGTGATTTAAACAAGGTTAGAGGAGGCTATGTATCACTTCTTAATTTTGATAAAACTAGTATAGATGATGGCTGGGTTAACTTTTCTATAGCTGATGATGAATCATTAAATGATGGAGACTTCTATATAAAGGTAGAGCTATTATAAAATAAATAATAAAAAACTTTCCAGGACTCACAATAAAAGTGAGCCCTGGAATTTTATAAAAAACAAATAAAATAATTATGGCAGCAGATGACATAAAGCTAAAAATATCGAGAAGTAAATGGATTGAATCGTCTCGGGATTATGCTATTCTTAGACTTGATACTGGCATAAATCATATGACGGGTCAACCAGTTATGGTTAGATACTACACTGATGATAGTCAAGAGACGGTAGATGTTATTTTTGCTATCGGTATTAATAATGGCAAGGGCCATGATTGTTATAAAGTAGTATCTTTTGGTCAGAATGTTGAAGTATGGGGAGTAGGTTCTACATTACCGACAGCTGACAAACTAACTCACAGTGAATTATATTTATATTTTGACACTGAAGTTGGAAATTGGAATTATGTTTATTTATCAGGAGATGATAGAAAAATAGTTCCTATAGAAAATAATGAGGAAGTTATATTTTATGATCTTTCAACAGGTTATAGATGGTTCTCATTAAATGGAAAAGTTAAAAGAGAAGATGATTTCTATACAAAATCTGAAGTTGATTCTCTATTAAGAAACCTTGATTTAAATGGTGTAGCAGATGGAAATGGATATATAGGCACTTGGGATGCAGAAAATAATGATCCAGCCTTGTCTTCTAATCCAGTAGATGTAAAAGATGGTGAATACTATATAGTTACATCGAATGGTACAGTATTTGAACAAGATTTTAAAGCAGGTGACTTATGTTTATGGGCTAATGAAAAATGGAATAGAATACTTGGAAATAATTCAGCAAATACCTCTAGTGGTGAGTCTGGAGCTGGAAAAGTATTAGTTAGTCCTATTATAACTGGAACCTGGACTATATATGGGAATAATAATGCAGAGATAAGAACACAAGATGGAGGAAATCTTGAGCTAGAGTATGGTTATAAAGCTTCTTTTAATGGATCTTATCACTGGACACATGAAGAGGGGAAACTCGATCCAGAATATACAAATGGCTTCTTTGGTGCTACATTATTAGAATCAAATGAAGAGTCTAATTCTGTGAAATCAAGTATTCAATCTAGCAATTATACTATAACTCAAAATCTTGAGGCTAATAAAGTTGGTTTAGAATTGGGTTCTGACGGTAAAACTATAGTCGAGGCTACAGGTAGAACAAGAACATCAAGCTCTATTTCATTGACTTTTAAGCATAGAGTATTTTGGGGCAATACTGACAGCAAAACATTAACTGCAGTAAGTTCATTAATTAATAATGAATTAAGAAACGATTTTAGAAAAGAAATAACTGGAATAACTACAGAAGGTGATGAATATTTCTGTTTTGCTTATCCTAGTGTTTTAGGAAGATTAAGTAAAATTGTTTATAATGGTGCAGCTCCTGTTTTGGATGACTTTGAACAACCAGTGGAGATTAGTATAACTAATGCATCTGGGGCAACTATTAGATATTATTACTATGTATCTAAAAATCCTGGAGCATTTAATAACAGTATTTTAGCATTTAGTTAATTATGGCATTTTATCCTGGAACGCTTGAGACTTCTAATATTAATGCATTTGGTGTAGTATTTGCTAAACAAATTGCTGGACATAAAGTTGTTAAAGAAGAAAGTGATCTATTTACAATAACAGATCCAATTCTCAGCGCATCAAAAACAAACGAAAATAATGATGCTCTCGGACAAGAGTGGTATGTAACTGATGAGCAATGTAAATATGAACTAATTGATTGGGATAATAGAAATAATATAAGAGGTTGGAAAAGATTAGAAATTTTTAACTGTCTATCTTATTCAGAATACCAATTATTAGTTTCAAATGAAGAAATATCAGAAACCACACTCTACATGATTAAAAATAGTAGAGGAAATCTGATAAATAAATTATTCTATGGTTATATTCCAATTAAACTAGAATCTTATGTAACTCCTGAATTAACTGGATTTACAATTAAAGATGTACCTAATTGGGTAGAAACCACAGATGAAATTCAAATTAGAGAACTTAGTTGTACTTGGCTAGGAACTTTCTTGGATGGTACAGGAAAACTGTATGAAATAGGACAAGATGGAACTAGAACATTACTAGAAGATAATCTTACAATAGCTAGAAGAATCTCTTTAAATGGAACTTATACAAAAAATAGTTTCTTACAAGGAAGATCTTATAAGTGGATCCTTACAGCAATTGGAGATGATGATGTTGAAGTGGAAAGTCCTGAGTTTGAAATAAAAGCTTATTATGACATTCCAGTTATCAACTCATTTACTCTTAATGGAGATACAAATCTAGTTACTAGTGGTACTGGAAACTATAGAATTAATACTATGGAATTCAATATCAGTAACTCAGATAATATTGAACCAAATACAATTGAGATCTTAGATAATGAATCTTCATTCTGGATTAATCCTACAAATAATCTACCAACTTCTCCAGTAACAATTGGTTTATATAAATCAGTAACTGTTGGAAATGCTTATAATTTCTATTTAAAATTTTATGGAAAGGATAAGATAGGTTCAAGAGTTCAATATAGATCAAACGCTGTATTACTGAATAGCCAGATTATAACTTCTCCATTGATTAATTCTTGGGGTATTAAGTTCTATGATTCAAATAGTAATGAAGTAACATCTGTTAATGGAGCTCAAACGATTACTATTGGTGATGTATCTTTTGATATATTAAATTCAGAAAATGCAGATCTTAGTACAGTTAAAGTTTGGTATGGAGAATCTGTAGGAAATTATACAGAACTATGGAATGTAACTGAAGATAATCCATCTAGTACGCTTAATTTAGAGACTGGAAAGACTTACTACTTTACATTAACTGTTGATGGATTATCTAGTGATGGATCTATTGCTACATATAGAAGTTCTAATTATATAGTATTTAATTGTAATAACTATGAGGTTCCTACAATTACCTGGTCAGACGTAGCAAATCTATCATTTACATATGCTGGAGGTGCTTTAAAGGTTGCATTTACTGAAGATGATTACATTATTACTAATCCTGAAAATGTAACTAGTGATCCTGTTTTGTACTACTGTGATGATTCTGCTACAGGAGATTATCAAGCTTATAATAGTGTTTCTGGAGTAAGTTTAACTACTGGACATACTTATTATTTTAAGCTTTATATTACTGGTAGAGATGCACTTGGAACTACAACAA
>Ga0326513_10000491_pt1 | contig 33470 bp, 61 predicted proteins | sample 2_2465_0518_D_FD_203654 | JGI IMG/M metagenome (GOLD analysis project Ga0326513, IMG submission 203654) | Bovine rumen microbial communities from UC Davis, California, United States - 2_2465_0518 | ecosystem: Host-associated > Mammals > Digestive system > Stomach > Rumen | place: USA...
GTGGTATAATGATAATTCACAGCATAAGTCAGACAGATTTAAGAAGCGTTTTCCAACCCTTGAGAAGTGGCTCAAATATTGGGATAAGTGTTATAGGAGAAAATAGATGAAGAATATAGGTTCAATAGAATTTTGGCTTAGGGATGATAGAGATATTGAATTTAATGAATCAATAGACTGTACTTGGGAGCTTTATGGAGAGGAGGATGATGAACTACTTTCTATTGAAAAATATTATGACCTTTGTAAATGTTTTGCCGCAGCCATGGGATTTGCAGAATCCACTATAAATGAGTGGTTTGGAAGCTACTAATTTGAAAATTTTAAAATTTTCTGATATAATATAAATAGAATTAAAGAAAGGAGAATTTTCTATGAGTATGAGTCCATTTTTCTACATAGAAATATACAATAGAAAACTTGGTCAATGGGAAAAGTTTGACGTATATACAAGAAATGAGAAAGATGAAATTGCACCAGTCGACCTTTGGTGGTGGAATGGAACACATGAACTTTTTTCAGTTCTTGAATTTGAAGAGTCTTATGATTTCCCTGAGTTTACTGCACTTCATGAAGGACTTCCAATAGACGTATCAAATGAAATGCAGAAGAAATTTGAAGATTTTTGCGATGAAGAAACAGGTTATGTACCAGAAGTTCATTGGTTCAATTTAGCTGATGCTCTTCTTTATCTTCGCGATAATAAAACGGTAGAAGATTATGATGCAATGGAAAATGAATGGATTTCTATTGGAACGATTGATTGGGAAGATACACCGAAGCAGTATAAAGAAAATCCACTTCAGTCACTTATTGATAGAATAAATTGTTTTCTTGAACTTGCTGATGATTTGAGATATTGGGAACTTAGTTCATCAGAAGTGCGTATAATTGGTTGGGTTTGTAGATAATTCTAAGGCGCATAGGGGAACTGCAGTTGCCCTCCCACCTCAAATCTGCGCCGAGTTATAAATGGAACAGAGGGAACGAGGACGAGACGTCCTTCTTGTGCGGTTGTGCCGCACTTTATGGAGCTATGGCGTAATGGTATCGCATCGGATTGCTAATCCGTCCAACAGTAATGTTGTCTGGGTTCGACTCCCTGGCCCTCGGCCAATATAGGCTTATAGTATAACGGTTATTACTCCAGACTCTTAATCTGTGGAATCTCGGTTCAAATCCGAGCGAGCCTACCATATGCGGGTGTAGCTAAGTGGCTTAGCACTCGACTTTTAATCGAGGTAACGGTGAGTTCGATTCTCCTCACCCGCACCAGTATAGAGTTGCAACTATATATCAAGTCATAACCCCACTTGTAAAATATAGGGTTAGTGGAGGTCCGGATAAACTCCACTTTATGTTCCATTAGCTTAACGGAGAAAGCATTCGGCTACGAACCGAAAGATAGGGTTTCGATTACTCTATGGAACACCAGTTATGGGTTACTATCCCAATAGGCAGAGGAAGTAGGCTCAAACCCTATAAAGTTTCAGTTCGAATCTGAAGTAACCCACCAATTGTGCAGCCTTAGTTCATTCAGTTAGAACGCCGCTCTGATAAAGCGGAGGTGCGTGGAGCATAGCCACGAGGCTGTACCATATGCCACTATAGCTTAATTAGTAAAGCTCGCGGTTGAAGCCCGCGCGTTCTTCGGGCAGTACGAAGTGGTGGCACCATTTTATAGGGCCTTGGTATAGTGGCCGTGCCCTGGTCTCCAAAACCAGAGAGAGCTGTTCGATTCGGCTAGGTCCTGCCATATGCCCGTGTGCCCGAGTAGTTAAGGGGATGGATTGCAAACCCATTATTCACTGATGCAAATTCAGTCGCGGGCTCCATATAGGTTGTCAGTCCAATGGTAAGACGCAGTGTTGTGGTCTCTGTTATTTAGGTTCGATTCCTAAGCAACCCTCCAATTAAAATTTGAAAATTTCTCAATTTTCTGTTATAATTATATTGTAAAGTTGAGAAAGGAGTTTTTATGAATAGATTTTTTGAAAAGTTCGCTCAGACAATTGAAAAGGAATTCGGAATGTACTTTGATAGGGAAGAGGAATTCGTTGAGTGTCCTGAGTGCGAAGAGCCTTTGTATAATTGTGATTGGGAGTCAAGTGAATATATGAAGGTCTCTTCTGATGGTCACGTAGTTTGGCAGTGTCCAGTTTGTGGAAGTATATTAGCGGTGGATGATGAACCAATTTAATTGTTTTGTCCAATTTGTGGAGATAAGCCTTCCACTGGCACCATTAGGATAGCTGAGAGTCATGACTCAGTGATAAGGGGAACTTGCTCTCCCCTTCCTTTAATTTTTTAAGAGCAAGAAGGAGCAAGATATGGGATATATTTATAAAATTAGTAATGATATAAATGATAAGGTTTATATTGGACAAACTCGACAACCTTTACATCAAAGGTGGTCTATGCATAAACAGCATAGTAAAACTAAACCAAATTTATTATATAGGGCTATGCGTAAGTATGGAATAGAACATTTTTCGATAGAAATTATTGAAGAATGTGATGAAAACCTATTAAACGAACGAGAAGTATATTGGATTAATTTTTATGATTCTTATCATAGGGGTTATAATATGACAATAGGTGGTGAACAAGGTAGTGATGGAAGACCGCCTATTTTTCAAGAACAAATATTGTCAATTTATACTCAAAATCCACAATTATCTTTTGGGGAAATTGCTCAAAGAGTAGGTTGCACTGTAAAAACCGTAAGTGTTGTTTTAAACAGTCAAGGAAAAGAATCCGCTTTTAAAAAACATAGTGGTATACCTGTGCAACAATTGTCCTTAAATGGAGATTTTATTCAAGAATATCATAGTGCAAGAGAAGCCGTAGTTGCATTGGGTAAAAATCCTGGATGCGGAACCTCTATTCTTAATGTATGCAAACAGAAACCAGGATGTCATACTGCTTACGGTTATAAATGGAAATTTAAAGAATAATAATTTGATTTTTTAATAAAAATCTTATATAATATATATATAAGATAAAGAAAGATTGTAAGGTTAAAGAGGAAATAAAAAGTAGGCAGCCTTTCCTCATACTGGAACCCTTACTACCTTACATTTATGTTAGTCTTGGAGTTGTAAGAGGTGGTTCGATTCCACACGCTAGCAAGGTACCAATGTCATGAAAAGCTAACCTCAGTGACGTAAAATAAGTGAGTTGTTGCCTGCACCCGCCACAGGGGCCGTATCGGTTAGCTGCCGAGAAATGTGGCGGCGCCCACAGGCCAATTGTGGGCAGACCATTGGCTGTAATTACCCCAATGGCGCAAGGAAAAGCGGGGTAAGTTGTTGTAACCGCCGTTTTCGAGAATTCACGGCTTACCAAGAATTCTGCTGCGCGGATGTCCTACCGCGCCGTGAGCCGAACGAGGTGAAGCTAAATTGGTACACCGCGCAACACGCGGGGTATTAAGTGTGAGCGTTTACTACAGTTTAAGGTGTCTGGGCTGTAGACCACGTTAGAAAAAACAAATACACGACACAGGTGCGCTTTCGCTTGGGCGCCATAGCAGAACAACCTCAAGATTGAAGGGGATTTATGAAGCGAAGTTTCAAGCATTTAATATAAGACTTCGGACACATATAGGCCGATGACGGTGAAAGACCGTAACGAAGTCCGTTGGGGTAGGCGCAACGTAATCCTAGGTAAGCCTGGTCTACTGCTTGTGAGTAGCATGCTCAAACTCTCACGCGTTTATGCCTTATTAGCTCAGTTGGCAGAGCAAACGGCCGTTAACCGTTAGGTCCTTCGTTCGAGTCGAAGATAAGGCGCCATTTATTGGCCCATAACATAATGGTAGTGTAGAGGATTTTGATTCCTCCTGTCCCCGTCCGACTCGGGGTGGGCCAGCCATATAAGGGTTGTCACCCTAAACCCATAGGAGAAGAGAGCTTCGCGCTGAATCGAGTAGATGGGTTAATAAAAGAGTGAAGCTATTGCAACACTCATGGCGGACCAAAACCCGCCAATTCAATGCAGGACATAAGGGCCTGAGGTTGGCAGACAACGATAAAAATCTGAAGTCCAGGTCGGCTCTAGACTTTAAACTAGAGGTGTGCGATTACTGTAGGCCGATTAGAGGTATCGCACTTTATAGCGGATTGGTAGCAGAGGTAGCTCGTCAGGCTCATAACCTGAAGGTCACGGGTTCGAATCCCGTATCCGCAACCAATTGCTTTTACTGCTGAGGGCAAATCAGCGGCATGAACGTGTGCATGTATTCATACGTCCTGCGGCGCGGCAGGAACCCGCGTCAACTTTTATGCTAGCATGGCGCAATAGGCAGCGCAGGTGTCTTGTAAACATCAGGTTGGGAGTTCGATTCTCTCTGCTAGCTCCATAGACTTATAGCTTAAAGTAATCTATTCCCCATATGTAGTGGCGCGCAACTCCATATGTGAGGTGGCAAGGAGTAGTTCGGTAGATTGAAAAGGTTGCAAACTTTTCAACCTATGTAAGAGCGCCGGCGATGGAAGTCGGAGGTGCGGTAGAAGTCCGCTAGTCTAACCATTTTATGGAAGTTGAGGCAACAAAGATTTAACAAACAATGCGAGGTAGCAAAGGACGGCGTGTTCGTCTGCCGAGTGGTTCGACTCCACCTTCTTCCAATCAAATCCTTCAAAGGAAGGTTGACTTTTTGCTGGTGACGAGTACGGTTTTTGAACGAGGATAAAACTGGTCAACCGTCGTAATGGTAGGAAAACTTAAGGCTAGGAGAAATCTGCATCCATCCTACTAAGTTCGCAACTTTGATAGCGTGGGCGCTGAGTACGTATAGGCGTCCATTTAGTTTAAAAATTGGAGAAAATAAATGCAGAAGCTAAAAGAGATTGAAAAGGACAACTTCGAATATGCTGATATAATTGAAGGACTTATTGCTGTGCCGCGTTCTAATGAACAGCTTGTAAGTTTATGTGAGTCTGTTGTACGTTATTTGCGCCAGAGCGGTCAAGAGCTTCATGAATATAATGAATATGTTGATGCTTTTGTAGGGGCAATGTATAAGTTGCCTTGATTTTATACGTTAAAAGGAGATGTATATGGCAAAAATTAAACTTTCTGCGCCATGGAACACATATTATGAACAGGTGAAGGCGCTGTTTGATGATGACTCACAAATTCATATTGTTTTTGATGAAGAAAAGAAAGATTTAAAGCTTTATGTAGATACGGCTGCAAAAGCTGACGCTCTTCAGAATCTTTTCCCTATTGAGAAAGAATGGGGTGGAGTCACAATGACAATTACTGTAATTCCTCCTAATAAAGAGAGTGCATTTAAGATTGTTAGAAATAGAGAGATGACTTCAAAAGAAATTATTGAATATGCTTTTTGCGATAATCCACACTTTAGTGAGTGTATTGATGTTGACTTTCCACTTTGGAGTGGATTTGTCTATGTAATGTTTAAGAATGAGGTTATTCAGTATTATACAGATGACCTGGGTGACCCAAATGGAATGACTTCGACACTGGCGCAGAATATTGCGAAAGAGATTTTTGAGCCTGTAGATGGGGTTTATTACTGTACTGTACCAAAGGAAAAAACAACTAAGTGGCAGCCACTTCCAGGTACCCTTACTACTACTACTGCTACTGCTTTATTTTAGAAATTAATGAGCTAACGCAAGTTGGCTTTAGGTGGGAGTCTTGACCAGGCTATTAGACTTAATACTCAGCCGTGGAGCGCGCGCTACAAATCCCATCTTTACGCGAGGGTGGTGGAACGGCAGACACCGGGGACTTTTTCTGGAAGAAAATTTTAACTGAAATTTTTGTACCTGAAATATTATTTTTCTACTTATAATTAGAAAGAGAAGTGGAGGTATAGAAATGAAAAAGTGGGAAAAATTTTCTAAAGAAGAAATTGAACAATTTGTTAAGGAAAGTTATTCATATAGACAACTTGGGGCAAAAATTGGTTATAACCCTAATGGTGGTAGTTTGGTAAAGACTATGGTTGAAATGGTTGACAAACTACAATTAGATGTTTCGCATTTTAAGGGACAGGGTTGGAATAAAGAAAATTATCAATACGAACGTTTCCAAAAAGGCAAAACAATTAAAAATGGTGGTGCTTTAAAAGCAATAATTGCTTTACGAGGACATCAATGTGAATGTTGTAATAGTAAAGACTGGCTAGGTAAACCGATTCCCTTAGAAGTTCATCATATAGATGGTGATAGATTGAATAATGAATTATCTAATTTGCAATTATTATGCCCTAATTGTCACGCTTTAACAGATAATTACCGAGGAAAAAATATTACAAACAAAAAACGCACTGAGACAACTTCTGAAGAAGACTTTGTCGAAGCACTGCGTACTTCTCCCAATATCAGACAAGCTTTATTGAAATTAGGTTTATCTGCTAAAGGCGGTAATTATCAACGAGCCAATGAATTAATTATTAAATATCAAATTACTCATCTTCTTTGAGCCATAAGTGTAGAAATTACTTATGGGATGGTGGCTAATTCGGCGAATAGCCAGAGAACGCCGAGCTAAATTCGAAAGATAAATGTGTAGAGACTATATACCACCCACCTAAGTCTTTGATATGGTGAAGACATAGTCCAGACTACAACGCAGTATTGCGGCCATGGTAACATGGAGTAGCAAGAAAATCCCCTGCTCGTGAGGGCGTGAGGGTTCGAATCCCTCTCTTCGCACCAATTTCATATCTTCAACTCATAGGTAAATCTATGAATTGTTTCCCTCCTTTCTCCGTCGCAGATACATCTGCGGCGGTTCTTTTTTTGGGAAAATTTACGACCGCGCGCCTTCAACATAGACGTATAATTTGAAAAATTTTAAATTTTTTGATATAATTATAATATAAAGAAAGGAGAATTGATATGAGAGACCCTAATAGAATTCATGAAGTGATAACTGCAGTAGAAGCTCTTTGGAATAAGTATCCAGACTGGCGTTTTATGCAGTTAATGAATAATCTTCAGCGTGCATATGGGAATGATATGTTTTATATAGAAGATGATAAGTTTAAAGATTTGATTGAACTTTTAACTGATATGGGGTTTAGAGCTTTATAGAAAGGAAATAACTTATGGCAATGGTAGATTATGGCGCGATTGCGTGGAAAGATGGAAAGCTTATCTCAACTGATATGTTTACTCCAATGGAAGATATGGTTGGTTGGAGCGATAGAGATGATGATAAGGAATTTAAGCTTGATGGTAATTGTTTTGCCTATATAGGTGATAAGGATTTTACCGTTGGTTTTTATAAAAGTACAATGCGTGTTTATCGTCCTAAAGCAGATATTAATTATCGTGATAAGATATTTTACTTTGGCGGCGAGTCGTATGAAGGATGGCGCCGTTGGAGGCGGTCATATGTGATTGACCATCGTTCACTTAAAGATAATACTGTTGAACTCATAGTGCGGCCGCGTAGGTTTCATGACTATTATATCTGTAAAATGACCTATCGTGGACATAAATATAAGGTAGCTTTTGGATATGGAGTAGACCTTAAATACTATAAGAAAACACATATAATTGATTACTATGGTACACCATGGTTTAGAGTAAAAGATTGGTGTAGAGATATAAAATATGCAGTAGAAGATTGGAGATATAGAAATGGTTTTTAAAGTAGTGGTAGATTATTATGATGACTTTGATAAGAAAGAAGAAAAGAAAGGTCTTTTTCTTGTAGCTGATTCGTATAGTGATGTTATTGAAAAAATGGTTAAATACTATGGTGAAGAAGACTTGCTTGAAATTAAAATTACTCCGTGGGCGCCAGATGATTTCATTCAGTTTGACCTTGACAATCCTGATATGGATTGGCTGTTTAATAAGGTTGATAAAGATGTAAGTAAAACTGTATTTTGGTAGCAAATTTTTGAAGTAGGTGGATTACTTGTCTACTTATAATTGACAAGTTAATCCAAGTCTTTAGGTAGTGGTTATACCTATAGGCTTTTTATATATATCTCTTGGGCGGTCGGTAGGATTCGCCCTTTCTTTTTTATGGAGGGATTTTATGGCTTTTACCGGACCTAAACGAAGTTTAAGTTATACATACACCAATCTTCATACGAATAGTGCCTATATGTTGGGTGGACCGCCTAATTTATATGAGTCTGGGAAAATTGGTGATGAACGTTATAAAACATTAATTCAAAACGCAATTGATAAATTAAAATCAAAAGAAGACGCTTTCGCTCAAAAGTTTGGATATGACAACTGTGATATATTATTAGCAGAATTACAAAAATTGTTTAAGGGAGATTTTGCTTCTGATCTAGAAGTGTTAAGAAGGTTTGAAAGTGACAATTTAAGACGAGCTTTACATAAAGAGTTTGATAATAAAACCATTATGTTAGAGGGGAAAAAAGTACGATTGATTTTGGATTCAGCAAAAACAACAGAAGATTTATTAAAAATAAAACAAGAATTAGAAAAAGCATTTAATATAGAATTTGGTAATAGAGATTTTAAAATTATTATGAAAGCAGATAATACAGCTCAATTAGATATAGGTATTGAATGGGATATACCGAAAGTAAAAAGAGTTGTTAATGCTGTACAAGGAACGCATTTTGTATATAATACAGTAGGTAAAAAGGGGCAAGATAATACGAGTCGAGCTTATGCTGATTATAGATTAGTAGAACATTTAAAAAATAATGCTGGAGCAATGATAAAAGTAAAAAATGGAAGCAAAGCTAAGTATTCTGTTTATGAATTTCGTGAAAGTCCCCTGGCCTATCGAGGTAAAGAATTACCTAATATGACAGATGATGAAATTAATAAATTTGGTCAAGCAATTAATAATTTTATTTTTAATGTTTTGGCTCAAGGCGCTTCTTCATATATGCGAGATGCAATTAGTAGAGTGTGGAATCAAGTTATGACTGATTCTAAATTAGGCACTGTCTTTTTTATGGGAGGTAAAGGATGGATTAATCATTTAATAGGTGCTTTAGGTGAATTTGTAACTCCCGTATTTTTTTATTATTGTGTTAAAAGATTAGGTAGAGGGCCTCAACGTAATTTTTTAGAATTAGTAGGACAAAAATATAATCGTTTTGGTGAACAAAGAAGTATAGATATTGAAATTGATTTTTTAAAGGCCGCAGGTATTCAAGTTAAAAATTATAATGGGGCCTTTGTTAAAGATGCCGCTCATCAAGACACCAGTAAACAGCGTACAATAACTGTTAATTTACACCCTTCAGATATAGCTTCTTTAGCACATGATGAAAGAGTTGTGCCTTATATAGTTAATAGTTATTTTAATACCAGTATTAGACAAATACCAGAAACCATTTTACAACATTTTTTTGAATATCATGCTTATGATTTTTTAAATCTTGCAATTGATGATTCATTAATTGAGGATAGGGCCACTTTTTATTTAGTTGGAGGTTATTTAATTCCTGGCTCAGCAATTCTTAATGCAGCTTTTGTAGAGCAAAGTATTAAAGTTAGTAATACGACTATGCGATTAAAAGGCGAGGCTTCACAGGGTAATGATGCATTTTATAGAGAATTAGGTTTTACTACACCTCATGGGCATACAGGACCAAATTTTCTTGAATATTGGTCAGGTAATATGTATGTGGGTTGGTCTCCAACTAATAATAATAGTTTAACAAAATATGAATCTAATATTTTAATTAAAACTTCTTTTACTTATTCAGCATTATTTAAAGCAGAATATAAAATATTTAAATTTTGAAAAATTTTTAAATTTCTGATATAATAATAATATATTAGAAAGGAGAAAATTATTATGGCAACACATGCATCAAGAGATACTACTACGGGCCTTCAGTTTGAAGAACTTACAGATTTTCAACGCTTTGATGGAAAAAGAATTCGTAAAAAGGCTTTTTGTAATTTTATTGAAAAACAAGGTGGAACCGCATTAATTTGGCGTTTTGAACCTGATGATGCTTATTATTTTGAAGATACAAATGAAATTGTAATTTATGAAAAGAAAAGACAAAGTACTCAAGGCACAGCAGATGAAAAATGTGCTAATTGTGGTTGGCGCCTGGAGGGATATCGTATGATGGCAAAAACTATTGGTATTCCTCCAGAAAAAGTTCATATGATTTATATTTTTTCCGATTGGTTTAAAGCACCTAAATATAAACATATGCTAGATTATATGGAAAGACAAGGATGCGAATATTTCTTTTGGAATGATGATGATAAAAAGAAAAGGAGATTGATGAATTATAGATATAAAGAGCAGGAGGAATGATGGCTATTAATAAAGGGTATTTGACTGCAAAAACAGATAAACAAAGTGATGAAACTTTTACTCCTCGTGAAGCAATATTGCCATTGTTAAAATATATAGACAAATCATTAACTATATGGTGTCCGTTTGATACAAAAGATAGTGAGTATGTAAAAGTTTTTAAAGAGAATGGGTATAATGTAATATATTCTCATATAGATAATGGACAGAACTTCTTTTATTATGAACCTGAACAATATGATATTATTATTTCAAACCCCCCTTTTTCTATTAAAGATGATGTATTAAAAAGGCTTATCGAATTAAACAAGCCCTTTGCTATGTTATTACCTTTACCAACTCTACAAGGACAAAAAAGATTTAATTATTTAAAAGATTGTCAAGCTTTAATATTTGATAAACGTATAAATTATTATCGAGATAAAGAAAAAAAGACAATTCAAAAAGGTGTATCTTTTGCATCAATTTATATCTGTAAAAATATTTTACCTAAAGATTTAATTTTTGAAAGATTGGGAGAAAACTAATGAAACTATCCAAACATGAATTCTGCGCTGCGGTCAACACTTATCGCGAAATGCTTGAACAAGAAGACAAATACTGCGAAATACTCCATCTCAATCCTGAGTGGGCGCCAAGTGAGTGGATTGGTAATTATTATACTCTTCTTTCAAGTCTTTGTGAGCTTGAAGAAGATATATATGTAGGTACTACACTTGATTGGTTTTGTTTTGAAACTAACTTCGGTGAAAGAAATAATAAAATCTTTGATGGTAGTAAAACTTGGCGTATTGAATCGCCGGAAATACTTTATGATTATATAATGGAAGTTGAATTAGAAGAATATTAGGAATATATGTAGAAGGCGGCCGAGCGGTCGCCTTTTTAAATTTGAAAAATTTTAAAATTTTTGTTATACTATATATAGAAAGGAGAAAATAATATATGGCAGATTTAAAAATTTTTACACAGAATATTGAGCCGCAAGCTTTATCACAAATATATACTCTTGTTTCTCAGCCTGCTTTTGCTGATTGTAAAGTCCGCATCATGCCAGACGTTCACGCTGGCGCAGGATGCGTCATCGGATTCACTGCCGACCTTGGTGAGAAGGTTATTCCTAACATCGTCGGAGTCGATATCGGCTGCGGCATGTTGACAGTTAAGCTTGGACAGATTGATATTGACTATGCAAAGTTGGATTCAATCATTCGTATGTATGTACCGAGCGGCCGCAATGTACATGGTGGCGCTACCTATCCAGTTAAAACAATGAAACAGTTATATTGTTATGACCACTTAAAAAATAAAGACTGGATTAGATGCTCTCTTGGTACGCTTGGTGGTGGTAACCACTTTATTGAAATTGATGAAGATACAAAAGGAAACAAATATCTTGTTATTCACTCTGGTTCACGCAATCTCGGTAAGCAAGTAGCAGAATATTATCAAAAAGTCGCTATTGAAAATCTTAGTGGTGTCAACGATATAGGCCGCGCGCAGAGGGAGCTAGTTGAATCACTTAAGGCTCAAGGTAGAGAGAAAGAGATTTCAGGAGCAATTGAAGAATTGCATAAAACTTTTAAGCCAAAGGCAAAAGGTATTCCAAAAGAATTGAGCTATCTTGAAGGTGAAGATAGACTTAACTATCTCCATGATATGAAGATGTGTCAAGAGTTTGCGGTAGCTAATCGTGCAATGATAGCGGACATAATCTGTCGTCATATGCACTGGGCGCCGGTGTCATCATTTGAAACAATACATAACTATATCGAACATGAGACAAATATGGTACGTAAAGGTGCTATATCTGCGAAATATGGTGAACGTGTATTGATTCCAATCAATATGCGTGATGGTTGTATTGTGGGTATTGGTAAAGGAAATGAAGATTGGAACTGTTCTGCTCCTCATGGAGCTGGGCGCCTTATGAGTAGAGCAAAAGCAAAAGAAAATATATCACTTAAAGAGTTTGAAACTTCAATGGAAGGTATCTATACTACTTCGGTTAATCGTTCTACGCTTGATGAGTCACCAATGGCTTATAAGTCGATGGATGAGATACTTGAAAATATAGAAGATACTATTGAAGTTGAATGTATTATAAAGCCAGTTTATAATTTTAAAGCATCAGAGTAAGGGGGTGAGAACACCCTCTTTTTAAATTTGAAAATTTTTAGAATTTTTGTTATAATTATTATAGAAAGTGAGAAAGGAAATAAAATTATGAGTAGATATGTAAATCCAAAGAACTTTCACGAACTCGTTGTTGAAATGAATGCGATGGAGTTTGGTGATTGGGTCGAAAATGATGACAATAATCGCTATATAGAACTTGGTTCCATGTGTGGTGGCAAATATGAGATGTATGAGGACAAAGAGTTTGTTGGTTGTACAGATGAAGTAGTTGAAGCCGCGCAGTTTATTGCAAAAGGGTGGAATTATAATGAACAGTAAACCTCCAATTGGAATAGCTCCTCGTTGGCTTCTTGATGAAGAACGGGCTATAGAAATAGAACAAGCTATCACGCGATATAATGAAGCAAATTATCCAATTCCGATTGAATGGATACAAGAGTTAAACGAGGTATATGAACGATTAAATAAGTTTTATCATATTCAAAGTAAAAGATTGTATTATCAAGGTAATATGTATCCTTGAAAAGTATAAGTAATTATAAAATAAAGAAAGGAAACAATTATGGATTGTAGAGATTGTGGATATCATTGGGCAGACCGAAATGAAGATGGTAAGCTAATTAGTCTTCCCTATTGTCACTATGAAGGTCCAGATGGATGGGCGCCATGTGCACAAGACGATTACTATGAAGAGCCCGAAGAGGATTATTACGATGATACTGAAGAATATGAAGCGTGGCTGGCCGCCGAAACTCAGAGAGAACTTGAAGAAGAGTTTAGAGAGGAATACGGGGCGCCTTATGACTATCAAGAGATATAATTTACCAGAATGTAATAAATGTAGACAGTGGCTATGGTGTGATACTATACCTCAAGAATGTAGAAAGGAGAACTAATGGAAAAGACAAGATTCATAAAGATATGGCTTGATGGCGATGTGGTAGACCAGTTTGAGTTTGGCTTTGATGAAGAAATGTCAAATGAAGATGTTGAGGAAGTGGTTTATCAGTATGTGTATGATAACATTGAAGTGGAGGTAAAGTAATGGATAGACTTGTTACTTTTCAATTTGGTTCACAGGTTCTTGAAGTTTACGTAGACGATATACCAGAAGATACAACACCACATGAAATCAAAGATATGGCACTTGATATATTTATAATGAACTCACATTACTATGTAGAGGAGGCTTAAATGAAAACTATGTCAACAGAAGGAAAACTTCGTACAATACAGCTTTGGCTTGACGATTCATTCATGGAAGTAGAACTCATGCAACCTAAGGACTGGGATGAAGATACATTCACCGAGGCCGCAGTAGACTATGTCCTCAGTAATATATCAATTGATATACTGTAAGAAAGGAGATATATATGATAGTTAAAGTTGTTTTTGGAAGTGGTAGTAAAATTTATGCCTATAATACAAACCTCTACCTTCTTGTAGGTGGAGTATATGATATTGTTTCTAGTGGCAGTAATGGTAGTTCAAGAGGTTATGATTCATATGTAACTGTAATGCGTGTTGAGCCTGGTCATGACCCAATGCTGAGAACAATTACTGAGGCACACGTTATTAAAGCACCTCGTAAGCCAAAGAAACCTTATAAACAGATTGTTGTTAATAAATCTAAGCGTACTATTTGTGTAGTATGGGAAGATGGTACACATACAGTAATGAAGTGTCATCCAGATGATGAATGGGATGAAGAAAAAGGTATTGCTATGTGCTTTATGAAAAAAGTTTTTGATAATAGAGGTTGCTATTATGATACCTTTAGGGATATAACATATATGGGAGAGTAATGGAATCAATTAAGTTTACCTGTATTTATTGTGGCGCAGTAGTCTTAGGTGTGTTTCTTACTGCACTTATAGGCGTGATGGTAATGCGTCCTTGGGAAGCAGAAGATGAAGAAGACTATTACCTGCGCCAAGTCGATGTCACACGTATTGCATGGATTGTTTCATGTATGGTTAATGGTGGTTTTTTAGCTTATATAATTAGTACAATGAGGTAGGAATGGATAAGATTACTAAAGGATATGTGAATAGGTTTGATAAAATTAAATTTACACAGGTTTTACCGAGCGGGCGCAGTGTATATGAAGAATATATTAAACACCCATATGCAGATGAATGGTATATTAAGTATAGTTCTGATTCTGCACATCACATTTGTCCTTATGATGGAATGTTTCGGGAATGTGTAGATTGTGAAGTATATGATGAAGCCGTTGATGATGAAGATTTTGTAGAACTTTGTCTTTCACGTGAAATACGTATAGATTCTACGGAGCTGGCGCGCAGGTGTACGTTGTGTGAAAAAGGAACTAATTGTAAAGTAGATTATTGGAGTAACTTTTAATGGATAGCTTAAGAGATATATATAAAAGATTTAAACAGAACTATAGAACTGAAAGTGGTGGAATAAATCTTTATCCAGAATTTGATATAGATTTAAATTGCTTGCTTGCTTTTTTGGATGATGAATTAGAAGTTCGTAATCCATATGTTGATTGTAGTTGGCGCCCACCCGTTGGAGAAGATGATTAAAGGAGGAACGAATGGATAAAAGAGGACTTATTATTTCAATTATTTGGGCTATTATAATGGGTGTAGGAATTGGTGTTGGATATATAGCAAAGCAAATTACTACAGGAGAGTTCTATATTTGTTTGATGATGTGGCTGTATGTAACCGTTTGGTTTATTGAACGAAATGGAGATGATAAGTGGAAGAAGTAGTGAAGGAGAAGAATAGGTGATGGAGCAGTTTGTAATTTATAATGTAGATATGCAGGAGCGGCTGGCAGAGCTTGATTCAATGGAAATGGCACTTCTGTTTCTTGAATCGCTTTATGAGAAGACTATGATTGATAATCTGCAGGTACAGAGAATTAGAGTCGATAATCTTGAGGCTGCTGAAGTTGAGGAAGGAGAAGCCGATGCAGAAGTTTAATCCTATTTATGGAATTGAAAGGTGGGATAGAGAGAAGAGAGAGTGGGTACCACATAGATTTGGTGGAGAAAACCTTAATGAAATGGCTGAAGCTTTAAGACTCCTCGAAGATATACTCCCAGATGCAGAGCTTCGACTAGCTCAGTATGATGTATCGGAATACACCCAAATACACGAATATAGCTGATGAATTTTAGGAACGCTCGGGCGCCATGTACATGGTCCGAGCGTTTTAAATTTGAAAAATTCTGAAAATTTTGATATAATTATAATATAAAGAGAAAGGAATAATTATGGATAGATTTACAGAAGCATATAATAGAATACATATGATTATGAATATACTCTATGAGGCTGGATTTAACATAGATGACCCTTGGTCTTTCGAATCTCTTGATGTGCCTGAGTTGTGGTTTGCTACAGGTGCTACAAGATTGGTTATTGGAATGAATGATTATTTAGACTATGTAGCAAAGATTGCTTTAACTGAGGAAGATGAGAAGTATAATATCCATGAGGTTGAGCTGTATCAGGCGGCCGAGCGTGAAGGTCTTGGTGAGCACTTCGGTTGGTGTGCTGAGATTTATGATTATGGCGCGAGGTCGGTATATGCTATGGAATATCTTGATTGTAATTATGAAGAAATGGATTCTGAAAGTTATCAGTGGGGATATGAAAGATATTGCGCTGAAGAGAATTTAGACTCAGAAGATGAAGATAATAAGGAAGCTTTTAATGATTATTATTGGAGCTGTGGGTCATGTGATGATATGGTTCTTGATTGGTTTGAAGATAAGCTGGTTAAACCTGTAGCTGCAAAGTTTGATAGGTTTGTTTATGACCATGATATATCAGATTTGCATGCAGGCAATGTAGGTAAAAGGAATGGACAGCTTGTACTTTGTGACTATGCAGGTTATGGTTGGTAGGAGAATTTATGTATTACGATAAGAAAAAAGATTTAATTGCTGATATGATTAAAAAATGTGTAGATGAAGGGGCATATACAGAAGATATAACGATGATATTGGTAAGCACTTGTGTTGAGGCCTTATATGACGTTGCTAGTGAGCTTCATGAAATAAATAAAAACGTAAGAGCTGGAGTAGATGATGGAAGATAAATATGCGTGTATGAGGTGCAAGTGTTCTGGAGCAAAGTCACTTGTACCGTATAAAATTATAAGAGATGATAATGGAGAGTCGGTAAAGTTCGTTGGACAGCTTTGTGAACGATGCTATAAAGAGTTGTTTGAAACGAACGAGGCGCCGGCGCAATCAACGGAGAATAAGTAATGAGCAAATGGAAAAAATGGGAAATAATGAAACCTATGAGTCTTAAAAATCATGAACCTAGTCCACCCGTAACATATTTGGCATCTGCAATAAGCAAACCAGAAAGCGAATGGATAATAACATACAATGGTAATGGTTGGAATGATTATTGGGATTATACTTGTCCTTATTGTGGACGTTTATATAAAAGAGCTGATGGGATTTTATATGATGCTCATTACTGCCCTAATTGCGGAGCAAGAATGAAAGGAGCAGATGATGAAGATAATCACTAAAGCAGACCAAGACCGAGCGACAGCATACTTTATGCAGATTATATCCGCTATCAAAAGTAATGATGATATGAAACTTCTTGAGAGCCTTGATGCGGTTGCGGAACTTGCCTATATCATAGGTGGCATACCAATGATAGAGACACTTAAAGGCGGTTGGGTGTGAAAGGAGCAGACGATGAGTAGGCTGATGATTGTAGAAGTTCCATCATATTCGTGTGAGTTTAAAGGTATAAGAGAAGTATGCGAACTTGTCCGTTGCTCCGAGTGCAAGTACGATGGAACTTGGAAGTGTCCGTGGAGAAACACGCAAGTGCCACGCTATCCGAGTGCCGATGACTTCTGCTCATATGGAGAAAGGAGTAGTGAATGAAAAATATATTACGAGTAATTCCAACCACTGATATAATCCATGTACTTGAACTTTATCTTGATACTTCCGAAACGGCGGGTATATTATTAGAATTACTTCCTTATGAATTGAGAATAAAAGATGATGAAGTAAAGATTTTGAAGAATTATTGGAAGGAGATATTAAATGAAAGTACTAATTAGTCCAGGATATGGTTATGGTTGGTCTACGTGTGAAGGTAAAGGACTTGCTACTGATGCAAGATTAATTGAAGCTTTTGAGCGCGGTATTTCTAAAGAGGAAATGCATAAGCTTTGCGTAGACCTCGGATATGGAGATATATATATGGGTGGTTTTGACGAGCTGGAAATTGTTGAGGTACCCGCTGGTGAATTTTTTCATATTTGCGAATATGATGGGGCGGAATATATTGAGCTTTTTGATGAATTAGAGTGGACGCGTGCCATATAAGTTTAGGGAGTACGTAAGGCTTAGCTTTTGCTAAGTCTTTTTTATTGGGAGAAATTTTGCAGAAGTTGTATGTATACTGCGCCCGAGCTATAAAATTTTCCAAAAATGCTACTGCTTATGGGAAAATCTATGGCACCGGCGCAGAGTACGTACAACTTATAGGAATAATTTTGCAGAAAACTTCAGCATTAACAAATTAATTATAGGAATTTTGTAGGAATTTCCCATAGCTTCTACAAAAGCTAAGCGAAAAAATTGCAGGAATTTTGCAGGATTTTCACCTGCGCGCCATCAACATAGTCGTATAATTTTCCAGGATTTTCCAAGAATTTATGATACCGGCGCCAACTACATACCAAAAAATTCTGAAAATTTGGCGTCATAAAAAGTTAATAGAGATTTCAACTAAAATCTACTTAAAATCAAAAGAGTAAAAAATATATATAATACGTATACGTATTACGTATAAGTATATATATACGTATTATAGCTCCGAATTAAAAGGTTGTGGTCTTTGTGTGGCGGTTCTTTGCAAGGCGCGAAGCCGCCGCAGTCAAAGACCCGCACACAAAACGTATACGTTCAACTTATACGTATAATATATACGTATATACCAACCCAACCTAACTTCGTTCCGCGTAGCGCGGAACGCACACCGTATAACGTATACGTTTAACATATACATATATAATATATATAAATAAGGCTTCCTTCGCCGGAGAGGCGAAGGCACACCGTATTCGTATACATTTAACGTATACGTATATAAGTGCTTAATCTAGCTTCCTCAACTTTTCCTCTGTTTAACGTATATGTTATACGTATACGTATATAACGCTTTAACGCTCTATTGCGTTTCGTTTCGCCGTTAGGCGAAACCCTACCGTTCAACGTATACGTTATACGTATACGTACTGTGTATACGTAGCGGGTCGAATTTGTAGGTTCGAGGGGTGAACGGAGAGGGATAAGCGTTTTTTCGGTAGTAGAGGTCGATGCAGAGGGTCGAGGAAAGTCGGTATTTGCTATGAGTAGTGGGAAAATTTGGCTTTGTTTAAAAAGTAGTGGCTGCCACAGCCACCGACAAAAGTCAAATTTTAATAAAAAATTAACAAAAATTCGATACAAAACACAAAAATTGTTCGCAAAAATTTGAAAAAATAAATCAAATTTCACAGGTCAAACGTATACGTATTACGTATAATAAAAAAAGACGGGTTTAATAACCCGTCTTTCGTATTAGTTGTACGTATTAGGCTCTCTTGTATCCGTTAACCTTACCCTTTGCGCCCTTGACCTTCTCAGTCACAGCTCTTCCGTCCTCAACAGCTCTCTTCACAAGAACAGTTGCCTTCTGCGGAGTACCGATTTCCTCGAAGTGGTCGCAGATGTCCGATGCAGTAACGAACTCATCACCGAGGAACTCTACGATAGCGTCTACAAGCTTAGCTTCAGCCGCGAGCTTCTCAGCTCTCTTCTCATCAGCCTTACCCTTTCTCTTGGCATTGCCAGAATCCATAGCTTCAATGAGCTCCTGCGCCTTAGCCATAACCTCTTCATTCATCTCGCCATTAACGATTGCAACAAGCATTTCTCTCTTAGTCATTATTGTGCCTTTCTTCGACTTAAGGCAGTCGACGCCAGTTACATTTACTTTTCAGTGAGAAGTTACTTTTCTCTCTCACTTTCTATATTTATTATAGCAGGATTTTTAAAACTTTTCAAATTTTTTATTTCCTACTTCCGTTCACAAGGCGGAAGATTTTTTATTTTCTTTCCTTACCTTGTATATATATTATAACCGAAATTCGAAGCTTTTTCAAATTTCAATTTGTCTATGCGGAGGACCGTGCGCCCAGAAAATTTGACTTTTAAAGTCAAATTTTTATATAAAATTTCTTTGAAATTTGATTTATTTTGTCAAATTTTTTTTGCAGCTCCCATGGAAATTTGAAATTTTTTGTCAAATTTTGCGGCGCAGCTCCTTCGAAAGCGTTTGAAATTTGACGGCGCGCAGTCGCAGCTCCTTTTCGACGCACCGGCGCAGCTCCAACGCAGCTCCCAGCTACAGCTCCCTCCATTACGTTAGCTCCGGATATTTGACAGCCTGGGCGCCGTCGACATACAACCACAACGAACAAATGTTCGTTTAGACGTGCGGAGTTAGTCAAGGCTAACTTAGTTAGAGAAGTCTAATTGTTAATAAATTATTAACAAACATATGTTCGAAATTTGATTTTTTGAAAATTTAGACGTAATACGTCTAAACTTTTAAAAAAGAGGACGTTTAGTCCTCTTCATACCATATCTTTTTAATTACCAAGTGGTCAAGCAATTCACCAGAACTATTTATAACATAGTCTGCGACTTCTTCATTGATAAATTCCATTGAATCAGTTTCAAAGTCTTCCATACTTTCTGCCCAACAAGTTAAATCAAAGTCAATTGTAAATTCGATATGTCTAACCATTTTATTTTCTCCTTTCATTTGATATATATATTATAATCTTTTCGGATTAACTTGTCAAACAATATTTGGACGTGATACGTCTAAAATTTAAATTGCGAAAAAAATCCGTCTTACCAGACGGACTTTCTCATCTTCTTATGTTTACGCATACAAGCGACAAAGATTTCTTTTTCTATCAACACATCTTCAAGTCCTGTATGACTTTCAATAAATTCGTGTTGCCCTGTAATGTATCTGTAAAGAATTTCCGCGGTCTTTCTAACTTGACCATTCTTTGTCACATATCCGTTAGACTTGCACCAAGTACGATATCCCCATTCCTTACAAATTGTATCGTTTGCCATTTTCATTGTGTCCCAAAGTGGAATACCATAAGGGAAAAAATATCTGTATTTAGATTTAGTTAAATATCTCTGTGTTGTGTTGGTTGACTTATAGTCAAATCTCATATTGTGTGCAATGATTGCTTTTACATTGTACTTGTCACAAAGATTTTTAATGTGAGTCTTTGCGGTTATAAACTGCACCATTTTGCGTGTGCCATTGGTAAGGTCAATTTCATAGTTGCCGAGTTTATCCGCATAATATGCGCTTGTCATTACTTCTTTCATACCTACGAAAGTTTCGTAGATTACAAAGGAAAAACTTTCATAGACAACGCCGTTCTTATCGTGTATACAACCACCAATATCGTATACAATTGGGTCGTCCATTGAGTTACAAGTTTCTGTGTCTACTGTAAGGTAATATGATTTTCTTCTGTCAATTTTCATTTCTGTATTGACTCCTTTCTTGATTTGATATACATAGTATACTACGATGAAGGCGCGCTGTCAACCCATAGTTTAGACGTAATACGTCTAAAATTTGGGATAGAAAAAACAAGGGATTAACCCTTGTTTTTTTCTTCGGCTTTCTTTTTTCGAATTTCTTCATCGCGCTTGCGCTTGCGTTCTTTTTCTTCGGCTTTCTTCTTTGCTTTCTCTTCTTTTTCTTCAGTGGCGCGGATGTAGTCCTGGGCGAGTTCGTAACCGTCGTAAGGTTCGGTTCCTTTATTTGCGCCAGTTGGCACTTTGAAAGTAATAACCATAAAGTATTCATTATCTTCACAACCAACGCAAGGAATTGCTATTTCGTTAGACTTGACGCGAAGTACTTCTTCGCCAAGAGAAGAAAGATATTCACCAACTTTTGAAAGATACTGCGCGCGGATGAGTTCCATTTCTATCTTTTTTGATACTGCCATTTCAGTTACCTCCTTGATTTGATACCTAATTATAGCATGGGCGCAGAGTAAAGTCAAACAGTATTTAGACGTAATACGTCTAAACTTTGAAACAAGACACATAATTAATATGTGTCAAGTCCCATCATTTCGGCTTCCCAATAGGAAATTTCACCGCAGAACCTCGGTTCTTCAAAATAGGCGCGAGCGCAAAGAATTGCTTTCGACCTACAATCGGTTTCAACTATGAATTCTTCGCCTGTAACTTCATCATAGAACAGATAATTTTTCATTTTGTTTTCCCCTTTCCATTTATTTTATCTGCTATTTTTGCATCTATTGCTTTAAAAGTTTCTGTGTCTGACAATGATATTGACGTGATGCAAAGAAGAAACAATATCATTATAACAGCGAGTAAAATTATTATTAGTGTCATTTCATTTCTCCTTTCATTTGATACCTAATTATAACAAAAATAAAACGAAACTGCAACCTCTGTTTAGACGTAATACGTCTAAATTTATTCAATAAAGGAAAAAGTCGACTCTGCGCCGACTTAATCCTTAGAAAAGAGGTAAACATTTCAGAAAATTGGGGTGGGACTTACGGCGCCCACTATACCTTTTATAGACTACTCTGCGAAGAAGTAACCTTTCTGTGTACCCTTGCCCTTTACCTTGACATCGCACACACTCACACCGTCAACCTGACGCAGAAGTGCGCTTGCTTTCTGTGTGGAAATCTCAAGTTCACTTGCGACTTCGCTTGCGAGTTTCGGCTCTGATGTCAGAAACTCTGCAATCTTTGCGATGAGTGGCGCGTTCTCGATAGACTTCTTACTTGGCGCGCTTGCTCTCTTTGCATTGCGTGCATCAAGTTTCTCAAGTTCGGCAATTGCGAAACTTGCAAGGTCTGTGTTCTGTGTTTCTGCTATAACTGCGTTCAGAAATTCTCTCTTTGTCATAATTTTGTTTCCTTTCTACTGACTTAAGTGATTATTTATCGTATCTATATGATATACTATTTAGATTGATTTGTCAAGAGGTTTTTAAAAATTTCTAAAGGACAATTTTATAGCATATTTTTAAAAACTTTTCAGAGTGTCCGTTTCCACCTTATTGTGTCACCTGTAATCTCCCCTTGACAATTATTATTATACTCTTTTTTATAAGAAAGTCAACTCTTGTTTAGACGTAATACGTCTAAATTTAATTATTAAAAACGAACGAGTGTTCGTTTTAGTCTTTAGGAATTTCTTTCCCAAGTTCGAAATGTGAAAATTTATAAAACATATTTATAAAATATTCTGATTCACACTGCTCACAGTAGCAAGTACCCATATCAGTATAAGTATCGCCAAAAATATAACTATCATTATATTCATAGTCAAGTATTAATTTACCTTTACATTTCGGACATCTGATATTTACTTCCATTGTTAACTCCTTTCTAAAATTAACATTCTTCTAAATATTTCTCATATTCTTCTTTGGTAATTTTGGTTAGTATACACTCATCATAACCATCAAACCACCAATCTACAAGCAAACTCATACCCTCGTCATATGTATTTGCTACGTCAAGAAGTGACTTCTTTTTCTTATTGGTATAAATTCCGTAATATTCCATTGTTAACCCCTTTCTAAAATTACTATCCTATAGTTTTCTCTATCGTGATATTTGTTAAATCTATCAAAGATAACTCTTCTTGATGCAGAGGAGAAAACAATTTTCTTATCTGCCTTTCTCTGTATTGCGTATATTCTCATTTCTGTTCTCTCCTTTCTGACAATATAAAGATAACATATTCGGAATTAAATGTCAATCATGTTTTAGACGTAATACGTCTAAAATTTATTTTCTAAAAAAATGGGGTTGACTCGGCGCCAACCCCTAAAGGACTACTCAGCGAGTGCGTACCCCTTCATCTTTCCCTTCTTTGGTACCTTGACCTCAGAAACCTCAAGACCCTCAATCTGTCTGAGAAGTGCGCTTGCCTTCTGAGTTGAGATACCTACGAGTTCTGCAATCTCAGATGCGACCTTTGGCTCAGTGGACAGAACCTCAAGTATCTTTGCCTTGATTGGTTCGTTCTCAAGTGACTTCTTTGACGGCTTGGACGCTCTCTTTGCGTTCCTCTCATCGAGTTTTGCGATTGCGTCTGATGCGTGAGCGATAACGTCCTCATTGATTGTTCCGTTAACGATTGCTGTGTAAAATTCTCTGTTTGTCATAGTCTTTTTCCTTTCTTTGATTAACTTTAGTGACTCTTTACTGTATCTATATGATACACTATTCAGATTGGTTTGTCAAGAGGTAATCACTATTTTTCTGAAAAACTTTCAGAACCGACCACCGACCACCGTTTTCCCCTTGACAATTATAATTATACTCATTTTCTGAAAGAAGTCAAGTATAGTTTAGACGTAATACGTCTAAATTTTAATTTGTTAAAAAAATCTCAAGGGATTAACCCTTGAGAATAATTGTATTGTTTGTTTTCATATAACGGATTGAGTCAACTTCATCAGTAAAAATAATCTCATTATTTTTCTTTACTGTGAAAGTCTTTTTCTGCGGGCGGGCGATTGTCCTAAAAGGTTTATACTCTGTTTCAATCTGCGCACCCATACCGAGAGAGAAAAATAATATTTTTGTTTCAATTTCACTATCAGCGAGTGCAGTATGTTCTTCAATAAACTCTGTATTTCCGCTGATGTATCTATATACATTTTCTGCGGTGGTTGAGTAATTGCCACTTTCAGAAAGTGCGTTGTGTACTTCACACCAATCTTTGAAAACAGTATCACATATAAAGTGATGTGCATAACCTCTAATATCATAGATAGGTATATTATCAAAAGGATTGTTGCATTTGAACCAATCACAGTTGAAATTGAACACCTTTTCATCAAACGGGGAATTATAAGCATATGCAGAGGTAACTTCATAATTCTTAATATCTCTAATCATACGCTGACAAATATATCCAAATTTATCCATTGAAGTTTTGCGACTTCTCATTGATTTTACATAGAGTTCTCTTTTATCTGCGTAATATGCAGTAGTAAAGAGCATCGGATTATGCCAAACTTGTTCTACGACAAAATCCCTTTTGCAAAGAACTTCTGCGGTATCAGAGTTAGCAATAACATAACCAATATTATAGCAAAAAGGCTTGTCGAGTGAAGTTGTTTCTGTGTCAAAAATTATAATATTCATTGTTTTACCCCTTTCGGTTATCTATATCTTACAATTCTTATTATACTCATTTTGGGACAGAAGTCAACCCCTTTTTAGACGTAATACGTCTAAAATCAAAAAAAATAAAGGACGCCTCGGCGCCCTCTACATTTATTCTCCTTTCTTCTCTCTAATCTCTTTGTCTTTAGCAATCTTCTTTGCCTTTTCTGCTTCCTTTGCCTTTCTTTTCTCTTCTTTTGCTTCAAGTCCTCTCTCGTAGTCCTTTGCCATCTCGTAACCATCATATGGTTCTGTACCCTTATTTGCACCCGTTGGTACTTTTACTGTTACAACAAGGAAATCTTCGTTTCCCTCACAACCTACAACGGGAATCGCAATCTCGTTTGACTTAACTCTCAACACATCTTCATCAAGTGCGAGAAGTGCATCTGTAATAACCTCAAGATATTTGTTTCTAATAAGTTCTCTTTCTACTTTTCTACTAACTGCCATTTGTTTATTCTCCTTTCATTTGATATAAGTATTGTAACACTAATAGAATCAAAAGTCAAACGAACTTTAGACGTAATACGTCTAAATTTGACAAAAGGAATTAAAATTTTAATTCCTTTATTTTATATATTTATTATATCATATTTTGTTACAAAAGTCAAGTTTTATTTTTAATACAAACCGAACACCAACGGAACATAGAAAATTATCGGAAGTGAAACGAAAAATAAAAACATATAAAACTGACTACCTGTAATCTTTTCCATAATTGTACATACTATGATAAAAGACATCCAAATTGCAAATATTAACCAAATCATTTTTTTTACCTCTCTTTCTTTTTTAATGCAGAGGGATTAGTGATTAAGAGGACTACTTTAGTGCCACCTTGGGACTTATGACCTCCCCTCTTGACAATATTATAATACTACTTTTAGGAATGAATGTCAAGTACAATTTGGACGTAATACGTCTAAATTGTAACTTTTTTAAAAAAAGACTTGACGTTTCGGTGTGCACCCCACTACGTCAAGTCTTTTAATTGATGTTAATATCCGTCAAGTATATACATATGGAATCCTTTCTACTGAACCACTCTATAAACCACTTGTAAACTTAATTAACTACCTTGGTGGACTCACTTCCTTTCTTTAGTTTTCTTGTTTCTCTGTTCTCTTGACAATGTAATATTAACATATCTATAATAGTTTGTCAACTACGTTTTAGACGTAATACGTCTAAAAAGTAAAAAGTTCCTTGTTAAAGGAACTTTTCATAATTCTTTTTATTTACTTTTTCTCTTTTATACTTTTTATTTTCATACGCGCCTGTTCTAAAAGGAATGTCCTGTATTGGTCTTGATGTGTGTATCATGTCGATTGCTTTGATAGTTCCAACCTTTTCTACTTTCTTCTTTTTTGCCATTTCTCTTACCTCTATATCATATTATATCCAAGTGTCTGATGTTCTCTTGCAATTTCGATAACATCTTTTCTTTCAATGCCATATCTTTTAATCTGATTTGGTCTTGCGATTAATTTTGTAACCATTTTGTGAGTACGTTCATTTCTTATAATGATGATACCCGTATCTGTTACTGTGTGAAGTTCTGCGCCCTTTGGGTGTCCTTTGTCTACTCTGAAAGTGCCAATTTCATTTCCAAGTCCTATCTTTTTGATAAGTTCTTCTCTTACTTTTCGATCGTCTGTGTAATGTTTGCTTGTCATTGTCTTGTCCTCTCTTTCTATACATAGTATACACTATACAGAGTGACTTGTCAAATAGTTTTTGGACGTAATACGTCTAAATTTTACGTACACGGCGCGCGGTCAACTAATTTTCGGAGAAGTTGAACCTCTTCATAAAATAGCGACCGCGCGCAGTGTACATTTTGCAAATTATATCCAACTAATGGAAAAATTATTTTCAGCAAGTCGAGTAATATTTTTTTCAAAATCTTTTTTATAAGTATATTTATACCATCTTATATGATATTTTCCAATATTACTAATTAATTCCGAAAGTAAACCGCGTCTTTTTAAACTACCAAATTTTCCAACATAAGCAACTTTTATTTCTTGATTGTTAGGGGTTATATAATGTTCTGTTCTGATACACCAATTTCTGTTACCTTTAATTTCGGAGTATAAATCATTTTCATATTCCATTGATATTAGGTTGTATACCATTTTCTGTAAATCTGTCATCTTTTTACCTCTCTTTATTTTCTGAAAATTTTGGGAAATCTTTTCCTATTTGACAATAGTATGATAACATTTTTCAGAAAATTTTGCAAGTATTTTTTGGACGTAATACGTCTAAACAAAATTCTCCAAGAAAAAATCTCCCAATTTTGGGAGACTTTTTAATGAAGAGGGATTGCTATGCAATCGAGTACGCCTTTCTCTTACCCTTACCCTTTACCTTTACATCCTCTGAAACGAGTCTGCCATCCTTTACGAGCAGAGTGCAGAGTGAGGAAACTCTCTGTCTTGTCAGACCCTCAATTCCGAGACCCTCAACAATTGGGTCAATCTGCATTGGTTCGTCAGACCCACCGACAACACCGATAATCTTTTCCATAAGTGCGGCATTCTCTGCCTTTCTTGGGTCAACCTTTTCCTTACGCTTTGCATTTGCTTCATCCATCTTGACGAGTTCTGCCTTGCACTCTTCGATGAGTTCATCAGTGATAGTATTAGCGATTACCATTTCAAGTCTTTCTCTTCTTGTCATAATTTTTTCTCCTTTTCTTAAATAAGTTTAACTATTTACTATACTAATATTATACAGAAAATTTGTTTAAAAGTCAAGTTTTAATTTAGGAAGTTCAACTGATTTTTTATTTCCCTTTTTCCTCTTGACAATTGTATTATAGCAAATTATGCAGAGGGAGTCAACCCCTATTTGGACGTATTACGTCTAAATTTATTTTGGGAAAGTAAATCCCTCTTCTATGAAGAGGGAAATACTTTGGAAAGAAAAGAGGTAAAACTATTATATTCCATAATAATCTTTATAAATTTTATTATATACTTCTTCTGCTGTCAACCATCCTTCAACATCATCGTATTCATTTTCGGAAAGTCCCATCATTTCCAAATATCCATCCTTTCCGCCATAAGAATATTCGTGACAAATAACATCACAGATATGTTTATCATAATTAGGATACCAAACCTGATTATCAGAATTATCCATTACATCATCTGTAAGTTCAAAAGGAATGTTACTATTTTCCAACATTTTTACAAGTCTCTCAATTTCTCTTTTCATTTTCGGACTCCTTTCATTTATCCCTTTCTTTTGACAATTGTATTGTATCATTTTCGGAAAGATTTGTCAAATCAATTTTAGACGTAATACGTCTAAACTTTATTTTCGGAAAGAAAAGACCGATTAATCGGTCATTTCTTTTAACTCTCTCAATTTTTCTATAATGTCTGTTGTGTTTGGATTTATAGGAAGTCCGCGCCATTTATTTCTGACTCTTTCATCATCATCGAAAATAATTCCATCTTTTTCTTTTGCCACATAGTCTTTTCTTGTTCCATATTTTACTATGTGCATTTCATCGAAAGTAATTTCGGGAAAGTTTTCTTTTAACCAATTTTTCTTGGCAATTCTTACCGCTTTATCATAAGATTTTTCGGAATCTTTTGCAAGCCACGAAATTATTCCGAGTTTAAAGCCCCTATTCTGTAGGATTGAAAGTAGTAGCTGAAATTCTCCAGCTTCTACCATTGGTTCAGCTTCCATATATGGTGAAGCGTCTGCCTTGCGAAGTTTTGGGAGCCAATCAGCAACGCCATAAAGATTTGCAATAGTTCCGTCCATATCGAAGTAAATTGTATACATTTTGGGTTTCCTCTCTTTTCTTTATTTACTGTACCTACATTATAGACGAATTTTCGGAGAAAGTCAACTGTGTTTTAGACGTAATACGTCTAAATTCGGAAATTTTGTATAAAATAAAATACATAGCTTCGTAGCTCCAAATAAATTGTATACAATTTTGGGTGTGGCGCAGCCACAGTTTCGTAGCTCGCAGCTCGCAATGGGAATTTTCCAGCTCTGCGGTTGTAGCTCGCAGCTCGCAGCTGCCATTTTATAGGAGATATAGGTCGAGTGCGAGAGCGCGGGCGCGAGGTTCGAATGATTTTCGGAGGTTTCCGAACGGCTGTTCGGCTCTCCTCTCACACTGATATTATACCATAGAATGGGAGTTAGTTACAACTAACTTTAGACGTAATACGTCTAAATAAAAAACCAATTGGTAAATTTAAAATTATTTTTATTGACCAGTTGGAAATTTAGACGTATGACGTCTAAATTTTTTTATTGACCAATTGGTTAGTGTTAATTTTTTAACAAGTGACCGATTGGTTAGGAATCATCTGTTTTGGTAAGTGTTAAATTTTTAACAAATTAAGGTAAAAAAAAATAAAGCGGTCAATCTTATGTGATTGACCGCCTTATTTTAATTTCCTTTTATTTCTCTATTAACTAATACATTAATATCAAAATCACCAAAACGATAGACTGTAAGGTATTCTGTAAAATCATTGTATGGATGTTCAAACATCCATATAATAAAATCATCATACATGGAAAAATCCCAATTAATTAAATTGTATTCTATGTCATTAATAACAAAATATCCCATTTTAGGCGTGATATTAACGACTTCCCAATCGAATATACCGTGTTTGTTTAATTCATCGCTAACACAGTTTGGTACTTCGCCTGTAATAGCTATAATATCAGCATCGGTATAATCTAAATCAGCTTCACTAAATTCATCCATTAGAATTAAATTGTCTATTAATTCTTCAGTGAGTATATCCATATGAGCAGTGAGCTGATTGATAATATCATTAAAATCAAATACGCAAGCATCAATTTCAAAACTACAGCTTTTACCGTATTCGATAACAATATCATCATCATATATATCTATGTTGGTAATGTGTTCAATGTTGGTGATAGTCACATTGTGCTTGTTGCTTGTAAGTCTAATATCCATTTGTTTACTTCCTTTCCATTTAGCTAATTGAGTTAGTTAATAAAGCATTTCGCTTTACAAGTCGCACAGCTAAAACTGTGCGACTTGTAAAGCGGTCAAGTTAACTTGACCGCCTTAATTAAAATTCATATTTGTTAAATTCAACTGTTGAAGTACCATCCTTATGGCAAGTAATAACAGCTTCATTCATAATCTTGCGAACATGTGAAGTATGCCTGAGAATAATAACAAGTTCATTATGCTCATTAGCATACGAATGATATAATGAATAATTGTGATTAATGCCTTTAATAACAAAGAAGTTGTTATTCATAGCTATATCGCTTGTTTTGATTGTGCGCTGTGCTGTTTTAGTTCTTTCCATTTCGTTTACTTCCTTTCCATTTAGCTAATTGAATTAGTTAATAAAGCGTTTTCGCTTAAATGACCGCTCAAATATTTGAGCGGTCATTTAAGCGGTCAACATTTTGTTGACCGCTCTATATTAGATTATTTCGAATGAGCTATAATATTTATTACGGTCAAAATCTGTATAACCGCCATTTTTCAATTCCAGATACAGCTTTTTACTTGAACACTGTACGGCTCTTTCAGCATCATTAATATCATAGCCGTTGTGCTTTGCTATTTTAACAGCTTTGCACTTATCAAGTACATACAGAAATGTTGATACTCTCATAATCTTGTCAACGTGTCTGTATTTACCGCCTGTTAACGTGCCGTCCTTAAGTGTTCTATACGGCTCTATAAAATCAAGCGTGTACACGATATACGAGTCGTGTTTATCTCTCACACGATACAGCTTCTCAATCCGTCCGCCGTTTGTTTTGTTTTCGACTTTCCTACGTTCACCGTCAATCATAATATCAATGTCGTGATACTTGTTTGAACGTGGCTTATAGCACGTTGAACGGCTGTCGTGATTGAGTAACTCGTCAACCTTGCCATATAAACCACTGTCAGTAGGTACATTGTCTGTGAGTCGCTTAATGTCGATATTAAGTAACTTAATCGCTTTTTCTAACCTTGTATTATCACGTTCGTTAATAGGTTTAAATTCCCTTATACGTTTTGCCGTTCTAATCTGTACACTTGTATACTTTGCGTTCATCATTTTGTTTACCTTTATCCTTTCTATTTAGCTATTAGCGTTAAAATTTAGCGTTATAAACGCTTAAAATTGATTGATTAATAATTGAGTTAATCAATCAATTTTAATCGCTTATAAAGCGATTATATATAATTGTTTGTACTGCTAACTTAATAATCCGAGTATGCGACCGTTTTTTACTCATACACAACAATTATATATTTCGGCACTTATGATACAATCACACTGTCTGTCTTGGCTCGCTGGATGCGGTAACTTCTCCGACAGCCCGAAAAACATATTATTAAGGTCACCTTAATATTAACCTATGTGATAATAGATTGCAATACCTAAATTAATAATTTTGGTGGTTAGTTTTAGGAAAGTATACCGCACTTCTATTTTAAGGCTGACTTAAATCATATCGAAAGTTTTTGAGAAAAACTTAATACTAAAATTTTATTGTTTATTGCGTAAAGGTATTTTTTTTCATATGAATATCTGTTCATATGAGCGGGGCGTCATATGTGGGAAACGCCAGAGTCCGTGTAGCGCGCACGAGCCGGGCCTGGCTAAAAATCCCCACGAAATCAAGAATCCATTTCCGAAATTTGACCCCTCTTCATCCACTGTGGTATAATTATAATGGAGGTATGAAAATGAATAGACTTAAATTAGATTTCACACTTGAGACCGCTGCAGAGCGCGCCCAATTCATAGACACTTACATCGTTCAGTTTCCGGACCTAACCAATTCGGAAGCCGAAACAATCGCCAACTACTTACTATGGGGCAAAGACTCAAAAGGTAAAGCCATCGGCGCAGAAACTGAACTTGAAACTAAATGGAGTAAGACAAGCGAAGTAGATAGTCTTGATGCAGTTTTAGAAAATCCAGCCTTAGCCAACGTTCAGGTCCACCCACTCAACGAAGCCGTCCCTTTACGTAAAAAACGTGTCGTTTTTTCTAGAAGCGAGACTCGCAAAAATGCGCCACCTCACCTACTCCACGTATTTGAGGACCTCTGGCGCGCTATCGACGAAACAGACCTATTAATTAACTTCTACGAAGAACATACCGGCAAAAGAGACAAACCCCCTCGTGACGAACTTTTAAAACGCTTTACCGCCGAGGAAATTGACGACATTAAGCAGAAAAGCCAAAAACTCAACCAGTATACATATTTGAAAAAACGTCATGAACTCGTTGAAATGAGAAGGGAACAGTTCACTCTATCCGACTCATATACCAGTACGTTGAACTTGACGAACTCAATTTTCCAAACTCACAATAATACGGTTGTTTTTGATTGTGAAGTAGAAGTTCTGCCACTTGGACTTAAAAAAGGCACTGCGGCCGACCTAGTTTTCAACCTAAACTTTGACCCCGGCGCCCTCAACGAAGAACAACTACGTTTTATTAGTAAGTTGGTTTGGCAAAAGAAAGCCTATCAGGGGGATAGATTTTTTGATTTCTGTAACTTAGAAGCAGTTTATCAACTATACCTATTTAAATTAGACTTTTTAGAACAAATTGAACGAGATAAAGAGTCGATTAACACAGAATCGAACTTGGAAGATTTACTAGTAACTCTTGACTTTTATGAAGAGTTAGCCGACTTAACCGACATTCAATTGGAAATTTTAAGAATGAAGGAGAAACATGAGAAGAATTCTGACATTGCTCATTACATAAATAAGAAGTATGGAAAGAGTTATACAGCGAATTATATTAGTACTATTTTTAGACAGAAGATTATTACAAAAATTAATGAGGCGGCAGAACTTCATAGAGAGACAATTGAAAATTGTTTCTTTCCAGAGAACTTTAAGAGATGTCCAGATTGCGGAAGAGTTTTATTGTTAGATGCAAGGAATTGGGTAAGGAAATCTAGAAGCAAAGATGGATTTCAGAATAAATGTAAGAAGTGTGAAAAGAAAGGAAGGAATAAAGCATAGACCGGGAGGTATATTGTGGTAGATAAAGATAAGAAGGCTCCAAAGAATATAGTGGAGCTTATTTATATGATTAATAAGTTAAAGCCAGAAGAGTTTGTGGGAGTTTGCAAAATTCTTGGGGTTGAGATTTATGTGGATGATTTAGATGATGAGAAGAGGGCGATTGAACAAGTTGGTATGCTGAGTGCGCCGGTGCCATCGGATGAAGGATTGGTTGTATTAGAGGATGAATCGACCGCGCGCCAAGTACAGCCAACCGATGAGCCGAACCTGAGAAAAACACCACGTAAGGCAGAAGACATGATTAAGGATGTAGTGGATAAGTTACTCACACTCAATCGAACTCAAAGAAGAAATTTAAAGAAACTCTTAAAGGCTGCGACAAAGGGAGAAAAGTAAAATGCCTTTAAAACCTGTATTTGATATAGATATAAAGGAAATTAAATGTGAATGTTGTGGTAGGTATAGAAGTTCAATGGATTTCTTACCTACCAAATCATTTATGTTTCCAGATGGATATGTACATGTTTGTAATGAATGTTTGGGGAAGAGGCTAGAAGTTGATGAATCTTGGGAAGTTATGGATAAGATTTGTCAATATGTAGATATGCCTTTTGATATAAAGAGGTTTGAAGAGTTACGTAAGACGAATACGGCGGCCAGCCTACTTCAAGCTTATTCTATTCAGTTTATGAATGATGAGTATGAGGGGGTTGATTGGACAAGTTATGAAGAAGCATATAAGGAGTTGGAA
>Ga0326513_10000492_pt1 | contig 33421 bp, 29 predicted proteins | sample 2_2465_0518_D_FD_203654 | JGI IMG/M metagenome (GOLD analysis project Ga0326513, IMG submission 203654) | Bovine rumen microbial communities from UC Davis, California, United States - 2_2465_0518 | ecosystem: Host-associated > Mammals > Digestive system > Stomach > Rumen | place: USA...
ATGAAAATTCCCGATGGAATTTTCCGCCTTTGCACGCGCGCTTCGGTATGCGCGCGCAAACTCCCCTCCGGGGAGCACGCCCTTCGGGCTGGGCAATTACAGAATGAAAATTCCCGATGGAATTTTCCGCCTTTGCACGCGCGCTTCGGTATGCGCGCGCAAACTCCCCTCCGGGGAGCACGCCCTTCGGGCTGGGCAATTACAGAATGAAAATTCCCGATGGAATTTTCATTCTTAAGCAGTTTCGCCGCCGTCGATCGGGATGTGCTGGCCGGTGATGTATTTCGCATCGTCGGATGCCAGCCATGCGAAGAGTGCGCCAACCTCAGCCGGGTCAGCATGACGCTTCATCGGGATACCTTCGTTTACTACGGCAAGCATCTCGTCGGTGTATTCCGCTCTCTGCATCGGGGTCAGTACGTAGCCCGGGCAGATGGAGTTTACGCGGATGTACGGAGCGAGTTCCAGTGCCAGAGATCTTCCGAGCAGGATAACAGCTGCCTTGGAGCAGTTGTAATCCGCATAGAACGGATGACCTTCCATGCCGTTTGTGGATGCGGTGAAGAGGATAACGCCGGATTTCTGCGGAAGCATACGGTCTACAGCGCCCTTCGCCATCAGGTACATACCGTCGAGGTTGATGCCCATGACTTTTCTCCACTGCTCATAATCTGTATCTTTGAAAAGCTTACGAATCGAGATACCCGCGTTGGAAACGAGGACATCGATACCGCCCATGATCTTGTCGACTTCCTCATAACCCGCTTTTACGCTCTCCGGATCGGATACATCGCAAAGAACGCAGCCAGCAAGGTTCGGAACGAGTGCCTTTGTCTCTTCCATGCCCTTCTGATTGATATCGAAGATCACAACTTTAGCACCCTCGTCTGCGAATCTCTTGGCTGTAGCCTGGCCGATGCCGCTTCCGCCGCCTGTGATGACAACACGTTTTCCCTGAAGTTCCGGATATCTGTTCATAATCTCTTACTCCTTTATTTCACTTTTATTCGCCTGTTTCTGTGTGCAGCCGCAATATCTACGGACATACTTTATTCATTATACTATTTGTTGAATATTATTCAACATTTTTATGCAGGTTTTACGTATGTTTTCCCCTTTGATTCGCCATTTCGGCAAAAAAATTTCGGGCAAGGTTCGCCTCGCCCGAATTTTCCGCATATCTCGTTAATAAAATGAATAACCAGTCATTTCTTATCGATTATTTCCTCCCGAAGCCTCTTGTAATCCGTTTTTCCACTGGCGTTCAGCGGGAAGTGATCGAGAAAAACGTACTCCCCCGGCCGCTCCGTTTTTGGCAGTAGCTGCTTCATCCGCTCCCGGATCTCTTCTTCGGACGGGCAATCCTCCCCGGACAGTCCCGTTTCCAGATAGGCGCGGATCTTCTCACCATACTCGGGATCCGCTGCGCCGCAAACATAGGCGTCCGTCACGCCGGGAAGCGTCCGAAGCGCGTCCTGGATCGGAAGAGGCGAGATCTTCTCCCCGCTTCGATTGATCAGATTGCTGATGCGGTCCGTCATATACAGGAGGCCGCCGCGCCGGTAGCCGAGATCCCCCGTTCGCACGATCGATCCGTCTGCGGCAACAGCGCAGATCTCACCTGTCTCTCCTTCCGGAAGATCTTCATCGGAATCCGGCTTCAGGATCAGTACCTTTTTCCCCAGGTTCTTCATGCCGACAGGAAATCCGCCGGTTCCCGCTTTATTCGTCCGCTCTGTCCCGACCGGATCTCCGCCCGCTCCCGTTCCTGCATCATCCGCCAGTTCCGCACCGACCGGATTGCCGTCCGCTCCCGCTCCTGCATCATCCGCCAGTTCCGCACCGACCGGATTGCCGTCCGCTCCTGCATCATCCGCCAGTTCTGCGCCGACAGGATTGCCGATAAGCTGCAGGCTGACGAGCAGTTTTTTCAGCATTTGAAGTTTCGCGGATGCGCGACGCAGTTCAAAGATCACGCCGGAGATATTGCCCGCCTCCGTTGATCCGTAGGGCACATAGAGGAACGAGATGTCCGTCATCTGCCGGATCGTCGATAGTATATGTCTGTTCATGGCCTCGCCGCCGGCGATCGCTATTGCCGGCATTCCGCGTGTCGGGCCGTCCAGCTGCAGGCAGGTGCGATACAGCTCCGTCGGGGTCATGAAAAAGATCGATACATGGTGCTTCTTCAAATATTCCGCTGCCGTCTTCGGATTAAAGCGCTCCATGGTAAGTTCCGTTATCCGATACCCGGACAGTGTTATGAGCATGGTCATGAAACCGGAAAGGTGGTAGTAGGGCATCACATGGAAGACCGACAGGCTGTTCCGGCCGCTAAGTCCGTTCATCCCGTTGATGATCTTTCTTCCGATGGCGAAGGCACGGCTTCCGAAGCGATCGGCAAACGTTTTTTCCACCGGTTTCTTCTCCCCGGTCGAACCCGAGGTGAAGATAATATCCGTCACGTCGGTCGGCGCGTATTCGTAGGACAGTCTCTCCCTCTTTCCGCTGCGCGATGCGAATTCAAAAGGCAGTCGCATCCCCGCCGCAAACCGGAATCTGTCGACATCGACCGGATGCACGCTGTCCCTCAGTGTATCCGCGCTCTCCGCTTTCAGACCGGATGCAATATTTTTCTCATGGGAATCGTAAAGGATCACGCGAAGATCGCACTGCGCCGCCATCTTCTCAATGCGTGCTGCGCCATCCATCACGGAGAAAAGGACCATGACCGCCCCGAGCCGAAGGCACGCTGCCGCAGCCATGCGCATCTCCGGACAATTGCCCATCCAGAGTCCTACTCTGTCACCGGCGCTGATGCCTAAGCTCTTCAAAAAAAGCGCGTACCGATAACTGTATCTGTCCTGATCCGCTGCCGTCAACACATAACGGCGGTCCACAAATTCCGCAACGACACGGTCCGGATCCCTTCTCGTTTCTGCCTCAAAAATTCTGTTAAAATCCATAGCCCGTCTCCCTGATTCCTGTTTCTGCTCAGACCTGTGTGTGCGCCCGTTTTCAATCATGTGGCGTTCCGCTGCCACGCGCGCTTTTTTCAACCACGTGGCGTTCCGCTGCCACGCGCGCACACGTTTTCAATCACGTGGCGTTCTGCGCCACGCGCACGCCCGTTTTCAATCATGTGGCGTTCCGCTGCTACGCGCGCTTTTTTCAATCATGATGCGTTCCGCTGCTACGCGCGCTTTTTTCAACCACGTGGCGTTCCGCTGCCACGCACACGCCCCTTGCCACAGCGCGCTGCTGCCGCCGCGATGGCTGTGATCCCGATATTCATGGCCAGAATCACGCAGAACTCAGCCATTCCCCTCCTCATTCCCAGCCACAGAAGAAGCCGGTTCTCAAAGACATGCAGAAAATACATCGCCCCCGCGAAGACCGCGACCGGGAAGCGCCAGGCGTACAGCCATTTTCCGGGAAACCGCCTGATCCCGAGAAAAAGGAGAACTGTCACAGCGATACTCGCGATCGTGACGCGATGCGAATAGACATTTCCTCCCACCGAAAAACGTACCGTAAGAACCAGCTCCGCAAGCGCAAGGACTACAGCCAGGATCACGATCGCGATGAACTGTTGCGGATGCACTTCGCGGAACGCCGCCAGAGGGCAGCGCTTAGGCTTATTATCATTATTATTATCTTTGTTATTATTTTCCTTATTGTCCGCGACCAGCTTCGCCGCAAGGCAGCTGAAGTAGACCGCGGGGATCCCGCGAAGAAGGTGATCGTTCAGGATGACCGCCAACGCAGCGACGGCATCGTTCAGGATCCAGCTGTCCGATGAGGAGCCGGACAATACGAAGGCATGATTGTACAGCGGAACAGCCAGATCCGCTGCCGCAAAAAGGATAAGCACTAGAAAGGCGCCGCGTTTTTCCCGGTGCCTGCCGAAGAAATATCCGGTCACAAGAACGCCGGCAAGAAGCGGCGGAATGAACCAGAGCTGGTATTGTTTGTTGCCCACGAAGGGAAGCAGCACCACCTCGACGAGGAAAGACTTCGCGCTCACCGCAATGCCGGCAGCCGCATAGCTTGCAAAATCCCAGATCTTCCCCGCGATGCTCACCGCATAATAGAGAAGCGCGTATTTCAGGACGTACCCGCGGACGTATTTTCGCGGATCTTTCCGCCTGTTCATGGAATGAAAAAGCAGAACGCCCGACATCATGTAGAAGATCAGGATGAGATCAAAGAAATAGATGTAATTCTTGAAACCGGGAAAAATGCTCTGTACGAGCGGAAGGATCACGATATGGCTCGCCGCGACCAGGATGCTTCCGAAGATCCGCATCCAGTCAAAGCCGGGGTAATATATTCTGTCTGTCTGCTCCATGCTGCCCCATACCTCCGCTTTCATCATCTGCTTTTCCTCATGAATATCGCCTTCATGAATATCGCCTTCATGAATATCGCCTGCCCGGTCCGCGTTACCGCATATTCACTATGCAGACCGCTGCCGGTGGATTCATTTCTACCTGCCAAGTTTCCGCCTGATCCTGCAGAGCAGATATTTCGGACGGTCGAACGCGGCATCGTAACGCAGCTCATCCTCAAGAGACGCCGCCCCCATCTTGCGCAGGGCGGTAAGCACCTCTTTCGCAGCCGCCTTATCCCCGTACCGCGTTTCAATATCCAGACGGGCACGCAGGTGACTCTCCTCCGCCATCTGAAGATAGGGCTTTCTCTCTGTCTCTGGGATGATTCTCTCGATCATTCCTCTTCGAATCAACGCGTATGCGTCAGCGTTTCTCAGTTCCTTTCCCTTCGGATCGGTCTGCCCCGCCGCGCTGAAGGAAGCTTCCCGCTTGATATATTTCATCAACGGCTTATCGATAAAGCCCACTCTCTTCCGGTACACACAGGGAAGCAGGATCTGCAGATTCTGCCCGCCTTCATAGACCGGGATCTGCCGATCCTCATAGAAATCAAAGAGGACATCCGTCCGCACCATATAGCTGCCGGCCCAATTGTACGTTTTTCCACGAAGAAGCCGTTCGAAGAGTTGATCGCCGGATTCTTCCAGTCCGGCCGCCTCCCGTAGGTCCACATTATCCGCGGTGAGTGCCCCGGCCTTCCGGCTTCTCGACACCTCTTCTCCCGCGGTAAACAGCCACTTTGCGTCCCCGTTCACGACGTAGCCGTCCGAGCGGACAGCGCTCAATTCTGGATGGTCCGCCAGATAAGAGGCGCGAAGCGTGATCGCGCCGTCGAGAAACTCATCGTCCGCATCAAGGAGACAGAGATACTCACCGGTCACATAGACAAGCCCCGCGGAAACGGCCGATGCCGCGCCGCCGTTTTTCTTCCCGACAAGGCAGAGGGTTCTGCCCTTTTCCTTAAAGCGTTCCTTCCACGCAGCCGCTTTCTGCGCCGTCTCGTCCGTCGATCCGTCATCGACCACGATCAGTTCCAGATCCGGCCACGTCTCGCGATCGACGGAAGCAATGGCCGCATCCAGATACTGCGCCGCGTTATATGCAGGAATGATGACGCTGACTCTTCCGTCACTCACTGTGCCTTCCTCCTTGCCAGTTTCTTTCTGATCCCGTTCCTGATCCTGCCTGCCATGACGCGCACTGCCTCGAACTCCTTCGTCCTGCGGAAAAGCAGCACGTTGAGACCGACCGGGAGTGCCGCCGCAACGACGCCCTTCGCGAGCAGCGAGAGGATCGGCACCGGCAGTTCGATATACGAGCAGATCTTCCAGCCGAGCGCCGTATAGCCGAGCCCGAGAAAAACGTAGAGCACGTACCGCTTGAAGTACAGTCTTACCGGCGCGTGAAAAACCTTCCTGTAAATCAGCACCGGGCGATACCAGTCCGCCGTGCAGAGGCTTCCGATGATCGTACCGAGAAAAACGCCTGCCACGCCGAGAACCTTTGCCAGAATGATCGAAGCGGCCAGATTGATTCCCGCGAAGGCGAACGGCACCCAGGAATCCTCCAGATATGTGCCCGACGCGCCCTTCATGGTGATCAGCGGAATGCGAAGCCCCGTCAGATAATTGTTTACAACGATCATGGCGACCGTAAAGGTATCAAAAACAAATTTTTCTCCGATCCACACCTCTCCGATGAACGGATTGAAGAGGCACATGAAGCAGACCGCCTCGAAGCTGTAGATAAAGAACGCGCCGAACATCATCGTGTCGAAAAGTTCCCGCTTCCGCTCATCGGTCTCGACCGCCACCACGTTTCCCATGGCCGCGGACGTCCCCGTAAAAAATGTGCCGATGTAGGCATTGACCAGATTGCGGATCATCAGATAGTTGGAATAGATGCCCGTCGCCGCGAGGCTGACGAACTTCGTGATGATCAGGTTGTCGGTCGAATTGACCAGATAATCGCCGATCTTCTGGATGATGAGGCCGCCGACGTTTTTTCGGATCGTCGACCGCTGCTCATCCGAGATCTTCTCCTTCGTGCGGAAATCGACCTCTTTGTACTCTCTTGTAATGAAGCGGTTCTGCAGGACCATCAGCAGCAGCGAGCAGGCCAGCTGCACGATCAGGTAGATGATGTAACTGCGCCAGATGAGAAGCACGGCGATCTGCGCGAAGGTCTGCACCACGTTCATCACGATGCCGAGCGGCATGATCCGGTAAGCGCGGTTGTCCGAATTGATCAGTGTCGTCTTGTAGGAAAGGAAATAGCCGAAGACGGTCGTCGCAAGGAAAGTGAAATACGCGAAATCCGTCCCGGCTGGCTGTTCGGCCGGCGGTACAAAGAAATCGAGACTGAAGAAAAGGCCGATGCCGGCAACAAAAACGATCAGGCCGATCACGCGATATGCCCGGCGATACAGGGACATCAGCGCGCTGACGGACTTGTAATCCCGCTCTGCAAGCGGTTTGTACAGGCTGAAGCCGATCGCCGTCGCAATGCCGAGCTCGGAAATGGCCAGAAATCCGAGCACGTTGCCGAGGAGTCCCGCCAGACCTAAGTAATCCGCCCCGAGGACCGCGATAAAAACGGTTCTCGAAACGAGGCCGAGCAGCGCCGACAGAATATTGCCGACGAAGGAAAAAATAATATTTTTACCCGACTGCTCTAATCTTGACATAAATTCTCCACATCCTGTCCCGCCTGACGAGCTCTCTGCTTCATCTGCGGCACGGTTTCCTCCAGTTTATTTCGAATCGGATCTTCGTTTTTCATGATCCGCACAAACGCATCCTTCAACATTTCTTCCCGGTTCATCTCGCCAACCGGAACGACATAGCCCTCTTCACTTCCGAAGAGATCTCTAGCGATCCCCCGCGACTTCACGGAATACCCGATTACCAGAGACGGTACATTCGTCGAATAGGCAGCGATCGACGCGTGCGTTCTGGCGCCGACAAAGAAGCGGCACTTTGCGATGATATATTTCAATCTCCGGCAGTCGCAGTCATCCACAAATATAATTCGCTCCGACTGTCCCGAATCCGCGAAGGCATCGCGGATCTTCCGCAAAACGATCCGGTCATCATTGTCATTCCAGATGACATGCGGGATCAGCGCGATCGTAAAGTCGGTGTGTTCCAGCAGATATTTCACAAGCGCACAGCAGTTTTTCATTGCCATACCGGTCAGATTCTCTCTCGCAACGACCATCGGACTGATGTTCAAAGCGACCGTACGACCGGGAACAAAGCCCTCCGGGAGAGCCGTCTCCGTCATTTCCAGCCCGAAGGCAGGATCGGCGGTAAGCTTCGTGCGCGGATTGACCTGATGCAGTGCCTCATAACTGATCGATTCCCTCGCTTCGATCAGATCATAGGATGACAGGTCCTTCCTGATCTTTCCGATGTGGGTCCTTTCCGGCTCCACCGAACAGCCCCAGAGCACCGTGCGGGTGCCCTGCTTCTGTGCCAATTCGTGCATCAGGATGTAGCGGTAATAATCATCATAGCAATAGTTGTCGCCGCCAGCGGCCAGGCAGACATCACCCTCTTGCATCATCCCGAATGATTTCCGGTAGCGAAGTTTTTCCATCGGAATAAAATCATGAAAAAGCTTCAGTCGCAGATAGGCGGGAACAAAGCCGCTCACCCTTCTGTCAACGGGATCATCGGTTTCGCGGATCAGATCACAGGAGCGGTCGAGTCCGTACCAGAAATCCTGCTCTGGCTCCGTGCTGATGAGCGAGATGCGCCGGTCCGTCAGAAGAGATGTCGTCGACCGCACGATCGCTTCGCATCCGTGATTCTCGCTGCCGCCGTGACCACACATAAATATTTTGCTCATATCCGACTCCTTCCTTCGCGGCAATTTCCTTATTTTCCAGCTGTCATTGTCTTATTGCTTATTTTCCGGCCGTTTTATTGCCGCCACGGATGCTCATGCCCCGCATTCCGCGGCACCTTTCGCCCCGTCTCGCGCTCCGCATTCCGCGGTGGAAAAGCAACAATTTCCTTATTTTCCGGGCTTTTTATTGCCTCCGCGGACGGACGCAGCCCGCCCAGCCCTGAGAAAGCAACAAATTCCTTGTTTTCCTGCATTTTTATTGCCTCCGCGGCTCGCCAGACCCCGGAAAAGCAACAATTTCCTTGTTTTCCTGCATTTTTATTGCCTCCGCGGCTCGCCAGACCCCGGAAAAGCAACAATTTTCTTGTTTTTCGGCTTTTTTATTGCCGCCGCGGCTCTCCCGGCCCCGGAAAAGCAATAATTTCCTTGTTTTTCGGCTTTTTAATTGCCTCCGCGGCTCTCCCGGCTCCGGAAAAGCAACAATTTCCTTGTTTTTCGGCTTTTTTATTGCCTCTGCGGCTCGCCCGGCTCCGGAAAAGCAACAATTTTCTTGTTTTTCGGCTTTTTTATTGCCTCCGCGGCTCGCCCGGCCCAGAAAAAGCAATAATTCCCTTACTTTCCGGCTTTTTTATTGCCGGGGCGGCTAGGCACGCCTTGCCCAGCCCCGGAAAAGCAACAATTTCCTTACTTTCCGGCTTTTTTATTGCCGGGGCGGCTAGGCACGCCTCGCCCGGCCCCGGAAAAGCAACAATTTTCTTGTTTTTCGGCTTTTTTATTGCCTCCGCGGCTCGCCCGGCCCTGAAAAAGCAATAATTCCCTTACTTTCCGGCTTTTTTATTGCCGCCGCGGCTAGGCACGCCTTGCCCGCCCCCGGAAAAGCAATAATTTCAGTAATTTCTTAATTTCACCTTAGGATCCGTCTGCCGCCGAGCGCGAACTGGGCATAGACGATCTTCTCCTTTGCGGAAAAAGCCTTCGACGCGAGGATATTCGGCAGATACTTCCTATAGATCCTCCGCGCTTTCCTCACAAAGCGGTGTCCCTCTTCCAGCCCGCCGCGATGCGCGTTCTGTACATGCTGCATCAGATGCGAGAGCGTCACATAGAAACACTTCGCGTCGAGCTTCTTATTTCTTCTGATCAGATCGGCAACGGCGTCAAGACCCGTCAGCACATCCTCCGACGGACACTTCTCATTGCGGCACATTGCTCCCGCCTCGTTGCGCAGGTACTCATAGCAGACCGAAGGAAGGGCCGCGACCTTGCGGCATTTCCCGAAAGCCTGCGCCGAAAAAACAATGTCCTCATAGACGGTGAGCTCGGGGAAGGAAAGCCCGGCGATCACCCTTCTTCGGAACAGCTTACCGTACGGTCCGGAATTCACCCGTTCTCTGGAAAGCATCCTGTTAAGGATCTGCGTGCCGGTAAAAACTCCTCTTTCCGGCGAATAGATCTGCGTCCGCACGCCGTTTTCGATATACGCGACTGCCGTTACGACCGCGTCGGCATTTTCTTTCTCCAGGGTCTCCCTCATGCTGCGGATATAATTATCGGGGATGCGGTCATCCGCATCGACAAAGGCGATATAGTCCCCCTTCGCCTGCCGCATGCCCTCGTTTCTGGCCGCGGAAACACCTTTATTCTCCTGATGGAAGACGCGGACACCGCGGATCTTTCTAGCCGCGTTGTCGCAGACATCACCGGAGTCATCCGTCGACCCGTCATCAATGATGAGGATCTCCAGATCCTTTTCTGTCTGGCGTCCTACGCACTCCAGCATCTGCATGAGTTTATCGCCCGCGTTGTATACGGGAATAATCAAAGATACCATACTTCATACCCATTTATTACTTAAAAAAACTATATTTTTCTGAACTGCGCCCATCTTCTGACTGCCAGCAGAAGGCCGAACGGAAGCGTCACGATCGTACAGAGCGGTTTATTCGTTTTTCTCAGATATCCCGGCTTCTTCCCGTAAAGAGCGAGCGCCGTCATCTGAGAAGCCGCGTACAGATTTCGCGTCCACGAATAGCCGTAACGCAGCATCTGATTGTACATTTCCGCGTAACCGACCGGGTTCTCCTTCTCGAGATGCCGGCTTCCCTTCGTCAATCCGTCTTCCCGGTATTCGCAGACGGTGACCGGGTCGACATGCCAGCGGACCTTGTAGCCCGCGAGCGCGATCTCGTTCAGCGCGATCTGCTCCGGAGCGAACTTCTCGCCGGGAAAAACGGCCATCGGAAATTTCCGAAAAATCTCTGTCCGGTACATCTCTGTCATGTCGGCATCCAGATCATACGCGGCGCGCTCCAGATTCGTCGCGTCCACATAGCCATCTGTGCCTGCCTTTGGCAGAACCTTCTTGATATAGGTTCCATCGGGATAGACCCTTGCTCCGCCGACGCCGGCAAAACTTCTGTCATCGCCGATCTCTGCTGCCCAGGAGGTAAACTTCTCCAATGCGTCGTCCGTCAGATAATCATCCGAGTCGACCGGAAGGAAAAACGGACTCTCGGACATGGACGCGCCAAGATTCATTGCCCTCGGTTTCCCGCCGTTTTCGGTCCGCACATAGCGGATGGGGAAGCGGATTTCATTTCTCTCTTCCGCTTCGATCTTGCCGATCCGTGAACGGTCGGGGTCTTTCGCTTCGCTCTCGTCAATCCGTGAACGCGCGGGGGCTTCCGCTTCGATCTCCTTCATCCACGACCGGACGAGTTCTTCCGTTCCGTCCGTGGAACCGTCATCCACGATGAGCCACTCGAAATTCCCGGTTTTCTGGCGAAGAAGCGACCGGTACAGAACAGGAAGCGTCGATTTTCTGTTGTAGGTCGGCGTAAAGACCGTGATCTTCGTCTTCCTCATCCGCACCTCTCCTTCCATGCAATCTTTCAGCCGCCGGCTTTCATCACGTCCGCTGACCCGCTTCATCACACCCCGCCGACCAGCCTCACCCGCCGACCGTCATCACGCCCCGCCGAGCAGCCTCAACTGCGGTGCCGCAGCCGCCCCAGCCACCGGCGTCCCGCAAGTGCTGCCTTCGCGGTGCCGATCGCCACCGGGCTCCCGCTTTCTGCAGCCTTTCCGAGGAGCTTCCGGAGCGGTCCGGCTCCTTTTGCGATATCGATCGATTCCGCACGGCAGACCGCGCGGATCCGTCCGCAGACTTTTGCAAAAGCATCTCTGCTTTCTTCGAGGTCCGCGTGAAAAAGCGCGAAATATGCGTAATCGCCGATCCTCTTCTCTATGATGTCACGATTTTCTCCCGACCAAGCGCCGCCCTCTGTGAGGAAGGCCTTCATCGATAAGAGAATTCTGATCTGTGCTTCATAATCAATTTCCCTGTCCGAGGTGAGCGCCGTTGAATTCTCCGCGTTCTGCAGATAGAAGTAACCGGGCTTTGCCTCGTAACGGATGTTTTTGACGCGCCGGTACAACCGCAGATAGAAATCCAGATCTTCCGCGAGCGTCAGCGATTCATCAAAGCGGATACCGTCCGCCAGCTCCGCCGGAAAGATCTTTGCCGCCACGCAGCCGTAGAAACCGGTCTCGGCCTGTACCCTCGCAAATGTCCGATAGAAGCTGTCTCTGTCGAGTATCCCGTCCTGAAAAGGAAGGATCACATCCTCCCCCGATGCCGCGCCATTATGCCGCGCACCGGCGTCACTCGCGCTTTCATCTCCGGCATGTCCCGTCCCGGAATCACCCGTACTTCCTTTTCCGGCATGTCCCGTCCCGGAATCACCCGTACTTCCTTCTCCGGCATGTCCCGTCCCGGAATCTCCCGTACTTCCTTCTCCGGCATGTCCCGTCCCGGAATCACCCGTCCTTCCTTCTCCGGCAGGAACCGTCCCGGAATCACTCGCGCTTTCTCCGGCTGGTACCGTCCCTGTATCCCGCACCTTGCGGTAGCCGATCATCGCCAGATCGGCATCGCCCCTGCGGATCAGCGCGAATAATCGCTCCAGATAGTCCGGCGCGATCGCATCATCCGCATCGATGAAGGTCAGATACCGGCAGCAAAAACGTCCGCAGGCTTCCTCCATGCCTCGGTTTCTGGCAGCCGATACCCCATGGTTTTCCGTGTGAAGAACGAGCACGCCGCCATCCGCGACCGTCCGACCCGTTTCGGTCTCAAAGGCCTCCCCGGCAAGTTTATCCAGGATCTCGCCCGATCCGTCCGTAGAACCATCATCTACAAAGACACAGCAAAAATCCCGGAAGGTCTGTCTCCGCAATCCGGCAGCAAGTTTTTCCAGATATGCACTTTTGTTGTATACGGGAATAATGACGCCGATTGAAGCCACGATCTCCTCCTGCTGATTTCTGTTGCCGCTGTGCCCTTGTGCAAACGTTCTTATCTTACTTGCACAGTAGCGGCAGGCCGACGCGGAAACGGTACATCTGTGTCAGTACTTTCAATTTTGCCGGGATCGGCAGATCCCAAAGGTCGATGCGTCCGAACATGGCCTGCACCTTCGGGTCGCAAAGGATCTCCTTCGCCGCCGTGACACGTTCCTTTACCGTCAGATCGCTCTCGGCGAGGATGTCGCCGACCGCGTTCCAGACGAAGAAAAGCAGCATGCGGTCGATCTGCGGATTGAAGTCCGGATCGTACCTGCCGGCAAAAACTTCGAGCGCGCGGTCATACAGTTTCTCATAATCCTTCCATTTGTCCGGCGCAAACGTATGCGAAGCGGACATTTTGTGGATGCAGTAATGATAAAAATACGCATCCTTCATGTAATAGAAGGAGCCGCAGGCAAGCATCAGTTCCGCGCCGAACAGCAGATCCTCGGAAAAACGCACACCTTCCACGTACCGCGGAAGCGGATTTCCCGACGAAAGCTCTCTCCGGAACAGAAGGAGCCAGTTGGAGATCGAAGCGGGATAATCCACATCGACCGTCATCAGCAGCTCCGGATAATACTCATCGCGAAGCTGGTACTTATCATAGAAGCCCTCGCGGATCCCGTGCGTGAACTCCTCCGACTCACCGTTATCCCACTCCTTGATGCAGTCGCAAAGGACCACGTCCGCGCCGTTTTTCTCCGCGGTCTCCAGCATCTTCTCGTACATCACGCGGTCGATGTAATCATCGCTGTCCACAAACGCGATATAATCACCGGTCGCCTCCGACAGGCCCAGATTGCGCGCGGCGGAAACGCCCCTGTTCTCCGTATGAAAAACTCTGACTCTCGGATCACGTTCGGCATACGCGTCGCAGAGCGCGGCCGATCCGTCGGTCGACCCGTCATCCACGAGAAGGACCTCCAGGTCGGTATATGTTTGCGCAAGAACTGTCCGCATGCAGCGGTTCAGGCGTTCGGCAGCCTGATAAACGGGAATAATAATGCTGATCATAATACTTTATACACCTTCTCCAGTTCGTTTTTGTTCGTATAATCCGTAACGCGCGTTGCTGCTGCGAGACTCTCCATGCGTGCAGAATCGCGAAGCAGCCCGGCGATCCCCTTCGCGCAGCCCTCGATGTCCGTCGGAACGATGACCCCGTCCACGCCGTCACGAAGCTGCGACTTCGCTGTCGGATACGCGGTGATCACCACCGGCTTCCCCAGCATCTGCGCCTCGCAGACCGTAACGCACTTGCCCTCGTACCGGCTCGGCTGCACATACAGATCGCACGCCTTGATATACGGATAGGGGTTGACTTTCTTTCCCAGGATCCTGACGAAATCCTCCGCGCCTTCCTCCCTGATCCTCTGCCGGATCAGGGCCTCATCGCTTCCGTATCCGATCAGATACCAGGTCGCGGGAATGCCCATTTCGCGGATCCGTCTCGCGATCGCAGGAACGCTGTCGAAGTTTTTCGCGGTGCAGAAGCGGCCCACCGATAGGAGACGCACCGTACCGTCCTCCGGCATCTCATCGGCGGCACCCACTGCCGGCGCGTCCGCTTCGCTTCCGTTGTCGGACTCCTTTGATGCCGGCACGCTCTCCCTTTCGGGTTTCTCCTCCGCCAGTGCCCGGATCAGTTTCTCCGGAAGCACGTTGCCGCAGGGCAGGATCTTCTCAGCAAGCGTCGGAAAGAGCTGCAGAAAGCTCTTCGTGACCGCGTCCGAGATCGATACGATGTAATCGTACGCGCCCCACATTTTCAATTCGGCGTCGACATCGACGGCCACCCTGGAATAATCCGTGTGGATCCAGGCGATCCGCTTCCTTGCCCTCACCTTTTCCGCCGCAAAATAATGCGGTGTCATGAAGCTGATCACGCAGTCATATTCGGTCTCCGGCGCGATCGGCGGCATCAGCTTCCTCGTGAAGCGGTGGCTGTACTCCAGCGCCGCGGCGCTCTCTATTGCCCCCTCCGGCGCGTTTTCTGCCGCACTCTCTGCGGCATTTTTCGCCACTGCCCCCACTGCATCCGCCTGCCCTTTCGAATCGGCGGCGGGATGGTCCTCCTCTTTTCCACTCAAACTTCTTCGCAAGCTTCTTCTCAGGCCGCGATCATAGAACGCGGCGGCGATCTTGCCGGCAAGGCGCGCCGCTGTCAGCAGCACATGGCCTTCCCGCAGCGTGTCCTTCATCGGCCGTGCGAGTACCGTATAGGCCGGGATCTCCGGGAGGAGCCGGACATGCTCCGGAAGATAGGACAGCCATTCCCCCTCTCTTCGAAGGAGAAAAACGTCGACTTCATATCTTTCGGTATCGACGGCATCCAGGAAGCCGAGCAGGCTTTTTTCCGCGCCGCCGATCTCCAGCGAATGAGAAACGATCAATATCTTCTTCATATCTGTAGCTTTTTCTGTAGCTTTACCTGTAGCTTTATCTGTAGCTTTATCCGTAGCTTTGCCTGTAGCTTTTCTCTGTAAATTTCCCTGTCGTCATTTTATCACAGGTCTCTTTTCTTATGAAAGACATCTGTACCGAAGAGCCTGTGAAAGGGTCTGGTGAACCGGCTGCGCCACACTTCAGCTCCGGACATCCAGCTCTTCGCGAACCAGTGGATCGTGTGGGTATTCTCCGTTACCAGAAGCCGCCCCGTCGGGTCATCATACGGATTGAAAAAATCCGCCGGGTAGATCACTGCCCCGCCGACATTCTGCCGCTTCCCGTCACGGACAAGGCCCAGCTTTTCCAGCGCCTCCGTGTTCAGCTCCGGGCATCCTCTGGTACCGTGTTTTCCGTCCAGATAGATCGAATAGGCATCCAGCATCGCCAATACGGCTTCCTGATGAGGCTCCGCGCCAAAGCCCAGGCCCGTCGCCACATAGCGGTCATTCTCAAATCCGAAGAACGCGGTATCGAGCAGGTCGTCCAGCGGCCGGATTACTTCCACATCCGTGTCGAAGTAGACCCCGCCGAACCTCTCGATGATCAGAAGGCGAGCCCAGTCGCTCAGGAAGGCGAACTTTCCTTCGGAGAGACACATGGCCGCATAGCCGTTATCCGCCTCCGGAAAAGTCCGGAAAAACTTCGCCTCATCCCACGCAATGATCTCAAAATCCGGGCAGAACTTCCTCCAGCTCCCGATGCACTTTTTCGCCTTTGCCGGCAGGGGATTCCCGCCAAACCAGCAGTAATGGATCTGTTTGGGTATCATCGTCTCATCCTTTTCATCTCAATCTTTTCCCTTGACCCGGGTCACCGCCGCCAGAAGGCAGCCCAATGGCAGCAGCAAAGCCGTAAGCAACGGCCTCGGCGAATCCGCGAGAAAACCGTTTTTCCCTGCCAGAAGGCAGCTTGCGTCATAGTGGATCGCCGTCTTCAGAAGCACCTTCGCGCTCTTCCGGTAGGTCAGATCGATCCGCCGCAGATACGCGAAGCCGTTCGGATTTCTGAGATACTGTTTCCACATCGCCGCGCTCGATCCGTCCGCCTGATAGTCCACGATGCAGAGGACCGCCGGCAGCACGTACAGCTGATATTCCTGATCGCACAGCGTATACTTCGTGTTCAGCCCGACGTATTTCTCCCCCGCAAAAACGGGATACGGCGGCATCTCACGCATCACATCGGTCCGGTAAACAAGCTTCTTGTCTCCGGCACCGCCATTTTCATAATAGCCGGAAAGCGTGGTCTCCGAAAGACCTTCCGGGAAGCCTTTGCCGATGATCCTTCCGTTTGTATCCGCGTCGAGGCCGATGATTCCGGCATAGCCCCGGCCGCAGACCTTGTCCCAGGTCTCGCGGATCAGCCGCACGGCCCCGGGTGCCAGCGCGTCATCGGAATCGATGCAGACATTCAGTTCCGTATCGATCATCTCATATGCCGTATTGTGGGCGGTGTGCATGCCGCCGTTTTCCTTGTAAACGTAACGGATCTCGAAGGGGTTTCCCTCCTTCATCCAGTTTCGTACAAGCTCCTCCGTCCCGTCGGAGGAACCGTCATCGATGATCAGCCAGATAAAATCGGTGTCCTCCTGTGCTTTCAGTGATTCGTAGAGGACAGGCAGTGTATGCGCCCGGTTATAGGTCGGTGTAAAAACCGTCAGAAGTTTATTCATCGCCGCGCCTCCGTGTCACAACTTTCTCTGCCGAGATTATCCCGGCAGTGCAGATAAAATTCCTGCAGCTTCGCCGCGTTCTCGCAAATGTCATAGCCGGCACGGCGGACATCCTCCGCTCCCGCTTTTCGCAGCCTTTCGTATTCCGCGCTTACTTCCGCGTCCCGAATGCTCTCCTGCAGCCTTCCGCCTTCCTTGTTCACACCTCGTTCCGCGAGCCGCAGGATCTCATCGGCCCACTCCGAAGCGGAGGACTCCAGCCGCAGCCGCTTTGTGCTCTCCCTCACGCAGCACTCTTCCGGCACGCGATCGGACAGGAGGCAGGGAAGGCCGGACGCCTGTGCTTCCATAACGGACAGGGGAAGCCCCTCGAACAGAGACGGCAGACAGAAAATATCCATTGCCGACAGCAGATCCGGCACATCACTTCTGGCTCCGGCAAAAATCACCCTGTCCCGGATCCCCAGTTCGTCCGCCCGTTTCCGCATCTCCGGTTCCAGGTCTCCGTCTCCCGCGAGAAGGAGGACCGCATCCGGACGTTTCTTGATAAGTTCCGCAAAAAACGCCAGCAGAAATGTGTGGTTTTTCTCTCTTCGAAAGCGTCCCACATGACCGACAACAAACGCGTCTCTGCCGATCCCCATCCCGGCTCTTACCCGTGCGCGCGCGATCGGGTCGTAGGTGAAGGCAGCCGTATCGATGGCGTTGGGAAGAACCCGGAAGGAATGATCACCGAACATCCAGTTCCCCGCCGCCTCGCCGCAGGCGAACAGGTGCGTGGCATACTTCGGAATCGTACGCTTATAGAAAAGCTTCACAGGATAACGAAGATCCCTTGCCTGGCTGGCGTTGTGCGCATGCGCGATCCGTACAGGCACCCCGTGCTTCGCCGCCTCCCGAAGCGGGATCCCCGCCATGCAGTCGAGGTGCGAATGGACGATATCATACTCCGGATGCGCGGAAAAAAAAGACCCGAGTGCCTGCCGGTAGGACGCGCTCATCGGATTGAGGCGCGGCAGACGATAGATCCTGCCGCCCAGCGACCGGATCTCTCCGTCATAATCAGCCTCAAAGTCGCGGTGCGTCAGAAAATCAAACTGCACCTGATCCCGGTCGAAATGACGGTAATAATTCATCAGCAGTGTTTCCAGACCGCCGCGTCCCATATAAGTCACAACCTGCAGTACCCGAATCATAACAAAACCTCACTCCCAGTCAACGTACACCCTGTTCTCTTCGCAGTAAGTATCCCGACGCGGCACTTCCGGCGCCGGTTCGTGCCGTCACCGCTGTTCTGCGCTGTTTCGTGCTGTTCTCGCTCAGATCAGTCCCCAGCCGATATGCATCTGGTAGTAATAGAACCCGAGGAAGCCGAGGATCGCCATCAGCTTCAGTGCCAGCGCCGAGCGCGGGGTAAACATGTGCCGGATCTCCCAGGGGAGAAGGCAGCCCATTCCCCACAGACTGCAGTAGATCGGCAGTCGTCCGATGAAAATGCCGGACGTGACCATGCTGATCAGGTAGAGTCCTGTGGAAATGATCGACATGTTGACGCAGACATTCACGAACGGATCATCCGCCTCGCGGATATAGCGCAGCCCGACAAGCGACAGGATCGTCGGAATCGAATAAATAAAGACACGGATCGGACTCGTTCCGTCGTCCTCCCACTCCTTCCAGTCGCTGACCACGCTGGAATACTGGGTATTTGAAAGCATGCCGTCCAGCAGATCCGTGAACCGCCCGACGTAGGCGATCGCAAGCAGCGCCGCTGCCAGCAGCAGAACCGTTCTGAGGTTCCATGCCCGTCCCTGTACGATAAAGAGCACCGGCAGCATCAGAAGCGCCGACTGGTGCATCGTCGATGCCAGCAGGATCAGAAGGATCGCCGGCACAAACCGCCGCTTCACAAAGAGCGCCGTTCCGGCAAAAATGATCGTGACCGCCATAAACTGCCGGATTCCGTTGTGCATCCAGGAAATATAGTCGGTCGTTGCCAGAAACAGGAAGGTCGACAGCAGAAAATCCGAGGAGTATTTGCGAAAGACCATTGCCAGGATGAGTCCCTGGATCAGCGCGATGATCCCCAGATAGATGATCGTATTTTCGCCGAAGACCGCCTTGATCAGCGCGCTCAGCGCGTAAAATCCCTGATCCTTGGGAACGTTCATCAGATATCCCGGAATGGCACCGATCGACGAAGGCATCTTGTGAAATTCCTTCAGGTACATTCCCGTATCCGCGTAAGTCGCCTTCCTCGTCGCCGCGCCGATAATAAACGGCAGCCAGGTGATCACGGCAAAGCCGACCCGCACACGGATCTTCCGCCTGCCGCAGACGATCTCTTCACTGTATACATATTCCCTGAGAAAAACGGTCAGCAGCCATACGACTGCCATCCAGATCCAGACATATTTAAAAAAAGCCATTGGCTCTCCTCAATTCTTTCAGTATTCTGTCCACAACGTCCGCGCGGTTGAACTCCGTCTCCATCTTCTGCCGGCCGCGGCGTCCCATTTCCTCCCGCTCTTCTCTCGAAAGGTGCAGCATTTCTTTCATCGCCGCGTAGAGAGAATCCGCGTTCTTCGCCTCGCAGAGGAAACCGGTCCTGCCGTTCTCGACAGACTCCCGGCAGCCCGGAATATCGGTCGCGATGACCGGGCGTCCCGTTGCTTCCGCTTCCAGTATAACATTTGACATCCCTTCATGCCAGCTGGGCATCACAATACAATCCGCCGCCGCGTAAAAGGCCGCCGGATCTTCCTGAAAACCGTGCCAGACCGCAATGCCGGCATCCGCCAGCTGCTTCGTCAGCGCCTCGAACTCGTCCTCGTAGAAGCCTGCCAGATCGAGCACGAATCGCCGCGGCATCTCATTTGCCTGCGGTTCTTCGCCCACGTTCGGCTTCCCGTCTACGATTGCGTTCTCTTCCGCGTGTGTTTTCTCGTCGTTCGCCTCATCGCTCGCAATCGTTATCTCGCCCGCGAGCCTCTCCGCCGCGGCGAAGAGCTCTCGGATCCCTTTTTCACGCATCAGCCTGCCAAGATACAGGAAATGAAACACCTTCGAATCGGGATATGGCACATACGGGAAGCTTTCCGTGTTCACGCCCGCCCCGTTCAGGACAACGATCTTCTCCTCAGCCGTGATCTTCTCCCTCCGGAACAGATCCGCGTTTCCTTCATTCTCGAAGAAAACTCTTTCCGCTCCCCTGCAGGATCGGCGGTAGAGCATGGTCACCAGTTCGCGGATCCCCTTCTTCTGAAAGGCGGTGCCGAGGCCCTGAACGGTGATCGCGTAAGGGATCTTCATCCGCCGGCAGAGATCCGCCGCATAGAGATTCGGCTTCACCGACCAGGTAAGCACAAAGTCCGGTTTTTCCTCGCGAAGAAGCTTCTGATAAAAGCGGTACAGCTTCAGCTCCTCCCCGGGGTTCATGCCGCGGCGATCGATCTTTGTCTCGATCATGCGGCAGCCCATGGCGGCAAAATCCTCCTGGTGCCCCGTAAACGGCGTGCTGATCAGAACATCGCCCTCTTCGAGCAGCCTCGCTGTCAGCTCGCGCCGAAACTGCCAGAACATGTACGAATGATTTGTGATCAGCAAAATTTTCTTACGCTTCTTCTGCTTCTTCTCAGGCATCCTTCTTCCCCTCACGAACACCATCCTCTTTTAAAACAGCAAAAGCAGTTCCCCACAGACAGAGAAAGTCTGTCAGAAAACTGCAATGATCCGCATACCATCCATCCAGTGCGGCTTTTTCGGAAATTTCAAGCTCGTCCCTACCGTGGATCTGCGCCCAGCCGGTGAGGCCCGGAACGCACCGGTCCGACCCGTTCTTTGAACGCTCCGCGATCAGATCCTCCTGATTCCAGAGTGCCGGTCTGGGACCGACGAAGCTCATCTGCCCCGCCAGAATATTGAACAGCTGCGGCAGCTCATCGAGACTCGTCCGTCTCAGAAAAGCGCCCGATTTTGTGATCCAACGATCCGGATCCTCCAGAAGATGCGTCGGCATGTCGGCCGGTGTATCGGTTCGCATCGTTCGGAATTTGAGAATAGGGAAAAACGTGATCTCCCCGTTTTTCTTCTTCCCGACCCTCTTCTGCCGGAAGAAGACCGGCCCTTTGGAATCCAGTTTCACGGCCGCCGCCAGGAGCAGCAGCAGCCAGGACAAAAGGATCAGCAGTAGAGCCGCTCCCGTCAGATCCAGGATCCTTTTTATGATTTTGCGGTACATATATTGGTCTCCTCAACAACGGTTTCGGCAGACGGCTAGAGCGACTCGATATCCGACTCCGCCGGGGATGGCTGTGCCTCCTCATGATAGGTCGGCACGATACGCTTCAGAAGTTCCCGGATATCCGCCGCATTCCCCATAGCTCTTTTCTCAAGTTCCAGAATGTTCTCTTCCGTCTCCTCATCGTCCATCTCGATGGGCTGGCCGATAAAGATGCGGTTATTGGCCGTTTTCTCCATTCCCTCTTCCGCCATCAGCAGCTCCTCGTACAGTTTTTCTCCCGGACGAAGGCCGATATAACGGATCTCGATATCGACATCGGGCACATAACCCGACAATTCGATCAGCAGTCTGACCATATCATCGATACGGACCGGTTCGCCCATATCGAGGACGAAGATCTCGCCGCCCTTCGCATAGTAGGATGCCTGCAGGACGAGAGATACCGCTTCCTTGATCGTCATGAAGTAACGGATCACCCGCGGATCGGTCACCGTTACGGGGCCGCCAGCGGCGATCTGCTTCTTGAAGAGCGGGATAACGCTTCCGCTGCTTCCGAGGACGTTGCCAAACCGGACCGCGGAAAAACAGGTCTGCGGATATCTTCGAGCCATCATCTGGATGATCATTTCGCAGATCCGCTTCGTGGTTCCCATTACATTGGTCGGATTGACCGCCTTGTCCGTGGAAATCAGAACGAACTTCTTCACTCCCGCTTTGGCAGCCGCTTTGGCTGTATTTGCCGTTCCGAGCACATTATTCTTGACTGCCTCGTTGGGGCTGTCCTCCATCAGCGGAACGTGCTTGTGTGCCGCTGCGTGATAGACGACATCCGGTTTCACTTCCCCGAAGATCTGCGAGATCCTGTCCGTGTCACGAACGGATCCGATCAGCGTCACGAGATTCAGCTCCGGATAGGTCCGTTTCAGTTCCTGCTGAATATAGAAGGCATTGTTCTCATTGCAGTCGAGGATCGTCAGCTGCCCCGGCTGCGCCGCGGCGATCTGACGGCAGAGCTCACTTCCGATCGAGCCGCCGCCTCCTGTGACCAGAACGTTTTTGCCCCGGAGAGCCTGATCGATCTCCTCCAGATTGACCTTGATCTCATCGCGTCCGAGCAGATCTGTGATCTCCACATCCCGAAGATCATGGACCGAAGCTTCGCCGTTCAGATACCGGGTCATACTCGGAAGGATCGAGATCCGGCAGCCTGTACTCTTGCAGATATTCAGAATCTCACGACGAGTCTTGTCATCCGCCGAAGGGATCGCGTATACGATCTGGTCGATCGCGTACTGCCTTACCGCAGCCGGAATCTCTTCTCTTCCTCCGACGATACGACAGCTCCCGATATAGCGGCCGATCTTCCGCGGATCATCATCAATAAAGCAGCGCACAATGCCGTAGGCGCTCGCGTTGATTCCGTATTCGCGAAGGATCTGCCTTCCCGCCGTTCCCGCACCGATGATCATGACGAACTTATCGCCCGCTTTCAGGCGGCGTCTCCGGTGCTTCGCGTAGCGCACCACGCGGAAGGAGAGACGGATCGCCAGGCAGAACAGAAATGCCATGACCGGCCCGAAGAGATAGATGCTGCGCGGCAGATACGCGTGAAGCAGTATTCCTTCCAGGATCGTTGCCGGAACGATGATCACATAGGCAAGAACGGAACGCAGGGCTTCACCGGCACCGGCAAAGATCCAGAGGCTCTTGTACAGGTGACACAGATAATAGACCAGCAGATACGTTGCGATCGCGATCGGCAAAAACTTCAGCAGCCACGGAACCATCGGCGGATCGATATCGCCGGCGCGAAAATCGAACCTCGCCCAGAGAGTGAAGAAATAAGACAGCGCGATCGTGAAGATATCCGCGAGCAGAATGACCGTCGTGCGCCCTACCAGGCGCTTATCGTGGACCATCCTGCGCTCCCCGGTCTTCGGGGGAATTATTCTGTTTTCGCCGCGTTTTTCTCCTGACTTCATATATCTATTTCCTTATTCGTTTGTTATTATTATGTCCGTATTTTATCACAAATGGAAAGTATATCTCTTCAAACGCAATATAAGTGTCCTACTTTGACGCCGGTCTCCGGCTTTATAACCTTGCTGCTACTTTGCAGCCAGTCTCCGGACCCCGAGCGCATAGCTCAGTTCCATCGATTCCGGCCACTCCCCGACGCGGAATCCCAGCAGATCCCGTGCCCGCGCGATCCTGTACTTGACCGTGTTTTTATGGATATAAAGCACATTCGCTGTCTCGGTGATGCTGCAATCCGTATCCAGAAAATAGCAGCTAAGCGTCCTCAGGATCTCATCGCCCTCACGTCCCTTATCCAGCAGGTGGATCAGACCGCGAAACGGATCACTCTCCGGCCCCGTCTCCAAAAGCTCCCGGCATTTCTTTGCGAAGCGGATCTGTCGGATCGACAGCCACTTCCGGTCCGGAAAAACAGCTCCGGCGTCCTCCGCGTATTGCATGGCATCCCTGTAAATACTTCCCAGATCCTCTCCGACAGAAAGTCCGTCGCAGCGGATCAGCTTAGCGCGAATTCCCTCTTCCTCCAGATCCCGCAGCAGCACATCCGTGTAGATCCCTCTTTTCCTGTATTCAAGGCCGACCGCAGGGAAGATCAGCACATTCGATTCATACTCCGCAACGACCGGTATGTCCCGCTTGTTGCGAATCTCCCAGACAACATCCGCGCGCAGAAGCCGCTGGGCTTTGTCCTCATTGATAAGGATCCAGAGATCCCGGATCCCTCCAATGGACGCTCTGGCATTGAAGGCAGCCTCCTCCGCGCCGGATCTGTCCTTCGCAAGAAGTGTCTCCGCCAATGCTGTCAGAGCAGCCTCTTTCTTCTCCCGCAGCGTGGAACCGAACTCCTTCCCATCAATTTTCGATACGAGTGTAGTCTCCTGTTCGTGCATTCTTTCCATCTGCAAATCCTCCTGTATCGCATCATGCCTTGCGCATTTTCGCGCAGGTGCGTATGATAGTGGCATGGAATACAAAATTATCCGAAGCCGGCGGCGTTCGCTGGCCCTAGAAATCGATAAAAACGCGCAGCTGATCGTCAGAGCGCCATACCATTTTTCCTCCGAAACCATCCGCCGTTATGTGGCGGAAAATCGTGACTGGATCGAGCGCCATCTGGCGGAGATGCAGGCACGTAAAGAAGCCCTGGCTGATGACAGTTCGAAGCCGCTTTCACCGTCAGAACTTCAACGCCTTGCCGATCAGGCACTTCGGCAGATCCCTCCGCGGCTGGCGAAGTACGCGGCACAGATGGGTGTCACCTACGGCAGGATCACTATTCGCAACCAGCGTACCCGCTGGGGGAGCTGCTCCGCGAACGGAAACCTGAATTTCAACTGCCTGCTGATGCTGGCTCCGCCGGAGGTTCTGGATTATGTGATCGTCCACGAGCTCGCCCATCGAAAGCAGATGAATCATTCCGCACTTTTCTGGAACGAGGTAGAGACGGTTCTTCCCGACTACCGGGTGCGCCGCAAGTGGCTCAAAGATAACGGGTGGGCGTTGATGGCCCGCATGCCTGTATAGGGTGGCTCGATTACCCTCTTGCTCCGTTTCCCTCGCTTCGCTCAGTCCAAATGTCGCTGCGAGGGTAAATCGAGTCCCCCCTAACGGACAGATCGTCGCTGCGAGGGCAAATCGAGCTCCCATACGGACAGATCGTCGCTGCGAGGGTAAATCGAGCCCCCTAACGGGCAGATCGTCGCTGCAAGGGTAGATCGTGCCCCCTACGGACAGAGCGTCGCTGCGAGTGCAAATCGAGCCCCCTACGGACAGATCGTCGCTGTGAGGGCAAATCGTGCCCCCTAACGGGCAGATCGTCGCTGCGAGGGTAAATCGAGCCCCCTACGGACAGATCGTCGCTGCGAGGGTAAATCGAGCCCCCTACGGACAGATCGTGCCATCCAGTCGCCGGTGGGTGCATAAAAATGGGACAGCGAAAAGCTGTCCCATTTTGTCTCATCGCACAGTTTTTCTTATTTGCATCGTAACACAATAAGAAACTTCTGCGTTTTCTCAGACGATTCAGTGTATTTGATTGTCGTACCAGATAATTCCGAGTCCTTTCAGGAGCAATTCATTGTCAATGATGATCTTGTGCCGGCAATACGGCGCAATGATCTTGCCCATGCCGCCTGTAGCAAGGATCGTCGGATCATCACCCTCCATCTCAAGGAGGAATCGGTCGATGATACCGTCGAGCGCTCCAGCGGATCCGTATACGATGCCGCACCGCATGGCATTCACGGTATCTTTGGCAATGGCACGATCGGGAGCCACGAATTCCACAGCGGGCAGCAGGGATGTATCCCTGACGAGTCCCTTCAAAGCTGTGCCCGGGCCCGGCACAATGGCGCCGCCGATATAGGTTCCGGTACGATCCACAACAGTGATCGTCGTTGCCGTTCCCATATCAACGATAATAGCCGGGAGCGTATAGTATTTCTTTGCGGCGATCGCGGTTGCCAGAAGGTCTCCGGCGATGGCATCGGAAGATAAGCCATTCATGTCGAGTGACAGCTCGACCTTTGCTCCGTGACCCAGAACGAGCGGCTCCTTGCCGGTGATAATATACACAGCTGCAGATACAGCCCTCGTCACCTCCGGTACAACGGAGGAAATGATCGCACCATCGAAATTGTTCAGATCCAGCCCCTTCAGGCTGAGAACCGTGCGGATCTCTGCCGCATACTCATAGGATGTCTCGTTTTTGTCAGAGCTCATCATCATGCGCTGCAGCACATTGTTGTCCTCATCCAGACAGCCGAGGACGATATGCGTATTTCCGATATCAATTGCTAAAATCATAGCTGTTACCTCAATTGATAATAATAGACCTGATAGATTCAGATGTATCTTTCATCTACCTTTAATGATCTTAATAAACAGAATAGAGCCGGCCGGTTTTTACACCGTACCGGCTCATTCATTTGAATTTGTATCGTTTTACCCCTGCGCGATGTCCTTCCGTGCCGCACGGATGATGCGGATGATGATCGGTGTCAGTGCCACATTGATCACAAACTCAACGAGGAAGTTGATACCGATGAACGTGGTAAGGAATACCATGAACAGGTTGGACGGTCCGCCCAGTGCGCCGGAAACGAGCTCGCGGAAGATCGTCAGGCAGGCAATGCTGAAGATGCCCGTGTTGATGATCGGTGCGATGATCGCCGCCAGAAGGACGCCGGCATAGAAATTAATTTTCGAAAACAGTTTGAAGAAAAGTGCCGCAACCACACCTGCCAGAAGTCCTTTCAGAATGCAGATAATAATGGTTGCTGCCGGATGCTGCTGAAGCATCATCGTTGAGAACGCTCCTGCGGCTCCTGTAATAACCTGGATCACAACGACGATTCCGAAGATACCGCCGAGGATCGCTCCGCCTGCCGGTCCGAAGAGAATGGCGCCGATGATGATCGGTACCAGTGTCAGGGTAATCGTAAACGGTCCGACCGGAATTACGACTGCCGCCTGCAGTACGATTACGACTGCTGCGAGTACCGCGAGAAAAGCAAGTCTCCGTACTCCGTTTTTGCTTGTTGCTGCTGTTGCTGTTGCTGCGTTGTTACTCATAATATTATCCCTCCTGCTGCTGTTTCAGGTCATCCTGAATATAGCGCATGGTTATTATGACATCTTTTTCACAATATTTCAATCCATCTTTTGCCCGCATCTTGTACTATTTGAAATACGCAGCGCTTCCGGCCGTGTTCGTCCAGCCCCGTCGATGGGAACGGATCGCTCACGCGGTGCAGGCCGGAACGCGGATGGTCACCGTGGTGCCGTTGCCCGGTACAGAGTTAATATTCATTTTTGCGCCGCTGATCAGTTCCAGTCTCTCCCGCACATTGCGGATGCCGATATGGTTCGGATCATCCTTCGGAATCTCCTCCGGTGTAAATCCCGCGCCGTTATCATGAACGGTGATCACATGAAAATCCCCTTCTCTGACCGCGCGGATCAGGATCGTCCCGCCGCCTTTTCTCTTCCGGATCCCATGGCGCACCGCGTTTTCGACGAGCGGCTGGATCGAAAGTGCCGGAATGCGGAATTCTTCATCCCGCAGATCGTATTCGACATGAATCACATCCGGAAAGCGAAGTTTTTCCAGCTTCAGATAGGCTTCCACATAATGCATTTCCTCGGAAAAAAGGATCGGCTCATCCGAATCGATCGAACCGATATTTGTTCGCAGATAGTCAGTCAGGTCGCTGATCGCCTCACGGCCCTTCTTTACATCCAGGTCGCAGAGAACATAGATCGTATTGAGAACATTGAACAGAAAGTGCGGTTTGATCTGCGATACCGCGATCCTTGTCCGAAGATCACGCAGCATGTTTTTCTGGTTCACGATCGTCAGCTCGCGAGCCCTTGCCGCAGCGGCTTCCTTTCGAATAATATCCGCAAAGATCAGGATGGCAGTCATAACGAGGGCGATATTGAGCAGCGGATAGCCGTACACAAAGATCTGGATCGCAGCAGCAGCCAGTAGCGGCAGCGCATACTTCAGCGGCGAAACGCCTTCAGCCTTCAGCTCCTTTCGATGCCGGTATGCGAAATAAACAACGGAACCGGTCAGGGGCACCATTGAAAGAAAATAAACCGGATAATAAGCAGCCCTGTGATACAGATTTCCTTCATAGTAATAAAATAAATTTGTGAAATGAGCGATGACGAGAACAACCACCGGAAGAAGCCCAAAAGCTACATTCAAGCACCGGAAAAACGTCCTTTCCTTCCTCGCACCGATCAGCCTGCGGAGGTACGCACCGAAGCTTCCGATCAGCGGGACCCACAGGTAAAAGCACATAAAATTTGCCAGGCGTACGATGACGCCCTGCACGAAACCTTCTTCACCGCGAAACAGCCACGCCCCCGCGTCTGCCAGAAGTATTGCCGCGGCAACCGTCATGAAGTGGACGATGATATTTTTTTCCTTATTCTCTTTGTCCAGCAAAATGATCAGCGCAAACAGCATGAAGAGACAGAAAACCGTTCCCCAGATCTCCATCGACACAAACAAATACTTCAGATCCATCTCTACCCTTCCTCTGCTGTTCTACCTTCGCAAATACTTTTCTTTCAGCTGTTCATTCGTTTCCGCTGCCCATTTGTACTGCCGCATATAGGAACCGCGGTACGCGTCGGCAGCACCGCTCACGCCGGCAAGCAGATCGAAATAATCGCAGGAGATCCGGTCAACAGCTACGGCGCACATACCGCGGCGCGAGATAATCACATCGCCGCAGCCCCGTTCCTCAAGCGAATGGATCAGGTCCTGGCGCAGATTTCTGAGATAGGAGTTTTTGCTTGATGAATCCTGCTCCTCCCCCCAGAGCGTATAGACGATCATGGCATTCGAACAGAAGGCACCCTGCTTGTCTACCAGATAGGCAAGGAGCTCTTTTGTCTTTGCATAATGGAACGGCACCTCTTCTCCGTCCGCAAACACCTCGAAGCTGCCAAAGGCACGCACCTCGAGCTTTGTGTCGGACTGCACCGGAAGCGGACGCCGCAGATCCCCGACCTCGCGGCGCACCTTCTCCACTGTCACCGGCTTCATAATATAACCGGATGCTCGCAGATCGAGCGCCTCCGGCTTGTACTCGCTGTACCCGGTCGTGAAGATAATGTTGCAGTCGTTGTTCCGGCGCAGAATCTCCTTTGCCAGGCGGATGCCGCCCGCGTTATCCTCACTGTCGATATTGATATCGAGAAAAGCGATATCGGGACCGGCTACGGACGCACTATCGCCTGTACCCTGTCCCTGCCAGGTATCCAGCGCCTGCAGTGCCTCTTCCGCGCTTATCGCCGCACGGATCTCACTGTCCGGCAGCACGGACGCGACCGTCTTCTCGAGGCCGAGAAGCGCTATCCGCTCGTCATCCACCAGCAATATTCTTATTTTTCCTTTAAAAAGGCCGATCTCCGGCTTCGTATATTCCATAGGCTTGACTGCTACCTCAGTTTCCTCAGCTCACTCAAATGTCTCCGCTTACTCAGCTGTCTCCGCTTACTCAGGTACACAGTCCCGCCGCTCCTGTCAGAGCGGATCGCGGCAGACTGCATTGCCCGCGCATTCATATCCTGACACTTTCAAGTATAATAACATTTCCGGCCGGCACAAGTAAAAACGTACAGAAATGCGAAAGGCCCGTGGACAAGATCCACAGGCCTTCCTCATCGTTTATTATCGATATTATAATGATCGATTTTATTCTGATTAATATGTTGTAATTATTATCCTGATCTTTTGGTTATCTGACGATCCGGAACTGTTCTTCTTCCTTCAGATCTACGACCGGGCAATCCTTGGCATAGGTAAGCTCCGGAAGAACGATCAGTACCGTCACTTGCTCATCGACCGGGAGCGGCGCCAGATGCCAGATCGCCGTTTTCAGCTTGACGAGCGTGCCTTTCTTTACATAGAAGGCCTTCGTCTTCTCCGTGACCGGTGTTCCCGCGGAAGCCGGACCGACATGAATGATCACATCGCCTGTCAGCGGCAGAATGATTTCCGGTGAGTTGTTGTGGTACTCCAGCTGTTTGATCACCATTTCCTCCGGGCGCTTAACAACGAGCGGCGAAAAAGCGGCTCGCGTGAAATAAGCTTCCGTGATCCGATCCGGATAAAATTGATGGATCTCTCCACATAACGCGTGTCCGTCCGGATTGACCATATCATAATACTCGCCGAACGGCGCAAACGCTTCTTTTGTCAGTTCCTGAACTTTAATTTCGATCATAACTGTTCCCTCTTTCCATAACGCCGCTTGCTGCAGCGCCTTTTCTACGGTGCATCTGTCTGCGACGCTTCTGCCATCAGATACTTTCTGTCATCGTCCGGACTGAGCGGCCGGATGACCCGGCACGGATTTCCCGCTGCCAGCACATTCGCCGGGATATCCTTCGTCACCACGCTGCCGGCGCCGATTATCGTATTGTCCCCGATCGTAACACCGGATACAATGCTGACACTTCCGCCGATCCACACATGATTGCCGATATGCACGGGCAGTGCGTATTCCATATCGATATCACGCATTGCAATATCCGTGGCATGCCCCGCCGCGTAGATGCCGACGTTGGGGCCGATCAGCACATGATCGCCGAAGGTCACTTCATTTCCAGCCAGAATACAGAAATTGTAATTGGCAAAAAAATCTTCTCCCAGTGTTACTCTTCCCCAGAAATCGCAATGAAAAGGCTCCTCGATGCGGAAGCGCTCGCCACAGGCTTTCATCTCTCGCCGTATGATCTCCGCCCGCTCTTTTTCCTGCGACGGACGAAGCTGATTGTACGTAAAGCTCAGCTCCTGGCTGCGCAGCCTTTCCTTTGACAGCTCCGGTTCATCCGCCTTATACAGATAACCGGCAAGGGCTTTTTCTTCCTCGGTCATATATCCTCCCGGGGCAAATCAAGCCCCCAAAATTTGTATCCGCCTGCTGCGTTCTTTGTTATTTCACATATTTGATCAGGTCTTCCAGGGTATTCTGTACCATGAAGTTGCCCAGCTCCATCGTGGAATCCTTCGCGCTCTCCGCGAACCATTCCGTATTATCCTTGCAGCGGGACAGATCCACATGATCGGGATACAGCGCATACATCAGGCTCGTCTCATACTTGCCGGCATGATCGAAGCCGCCGTTTTTGTGCTGTGCTTCCTTACTGATCAGCGGAATAACTTTGACATAGGAGAACGGATCATCTCCGGATCCCAGATCGTCATAGTAATTCTGGAAGTCATTGCTTCCCCACCAGCCGAGGCCCTTGACAGACTCCATGTACTCCATCTCGACCTTCTTTGCCGCCTTGTGGCAGGCAAGTGTCATCGGCATGAGACCTGCCTCTTCGGTCTGGTGATGCGGGATGCAGTAAATATTCTTTACACCGCCGTAGATCATGGACTTCAGAATGTCATAAATGTAATTCTCATAGTGATCCACATCGACCTGGATCGTTCCGCTTTCCGGGCCGGCTACCGCGTAACTTGCTACGCCGTACCAGATCGGCGGGCATACAACGATCTCTTTCTGTTTCTCCAGTTCCTTCATCATACCGAGGATGACCATCGTATCGGTGCCGCAGCTTGCATGATGCGCATGGTATTCGATCGTTCCGATCGGAATAACAAACGGCACTTTACGTTTTTTCGCATCTTCAATCTCATCAAAAAACATATCTACTAACTGCATGATCTTTCCTCCATTACATTAAAAAATACGTTCTCCTGCCTTTTTATGCTCCCTTGATCAAAGCCCCGCAAGCACACGCCGGATCTCGGCAGCCAGAAGCTTACCGCCCTCTTCATTGAGGTGCACGCCGTCCGACAACGTCAGCGACGGTTTCGATCTACGGGGTTCATCCGGATCCCGCAGGACCTTATCCGTGTCGACCAGTCGGGAAGCGGGTATCGCTTTCACAAGAGAATTGTTTATCTCCTCCCGCAGACTTTCCGCATCCTTCGCCCACTCCTGCGCGATGCAGGCAAGCGGCGGAATCGTACCGGCGATCAACAAGGCGCCGGTCGCATCGGCAATTTCTTTGCAGTCGCGGACTGCCCGTGCCACATCTCCGCCTGACGGCACGCCTTCTTCCCCGTAGCGGTAGGAAAGCATACAATCATTGGCGCCTTCCAGCAGGAAAATGACATCCGGAATGCCGTCACGGAAGAGATCCGCACGAAAGCGCTTCATGCCCGATCTTCCGTAAACTTTTCCGTTTCCGGGAATACCCGGAACAAAGGGTGCATCCTTCAGCAGCCTGTTGCCGTTCATACCGCAGTTGATAACGGTCCATTCACCGGGGAAGGATGTATACAGGCTGTCCGCCAGCTCCCCCGTATAATATCCCATCGCTGTGAGGGAATCTCCGAAGGCGGCAAAAACTTTTACATTATTGTTCGCATAGGCAAGCACTGCGTCTATTCCGACCAGTACGTTTTTGCTGTACGAGTCCTCTCCGATAAATGTGAAATACTCTTCCTGCGGTGTTTCAATAAATTTTGCGAATCCGGTCTGGTCGCCCTTCCCGAAGGACGTCTCCCAGATCTTCTTTGACCAGGTCATGCACATCGTGCAGATCCCGGTCTTCTTCTTGAAATACTCGATGATCTGTATATCTTCATCCGGTGTGATATTCAGCGGAATATCATCACTTTGGAGTCTCGCATAGGCGGGAATATGGATACTGCTCTGACCATAGAGCCTGACCTCGCGGAAATCGGTGATCTGCCGGTCGCTTCGCCGCAGTGCCGCGATGTGCACCCGCTCGATCTCCACCGGTTCGGCATTATTCACATTTGAAAATATGACCCGAAGCTTTGATGCTTTCAGATTGTTGCGGATCACCGTTCTGATCGAGACGTCCTCGATCTCTCCCACATATGCGTTATATGATACAGGTACCGAGCTCCAGGTCGGTATCCATTTCATAGTTTTTCCTTATTCCTATCCGTTATTCCTATCCGTTATCACTGTCCGTTATCACTGTTATTCCCGATATCGTCCTTGAAGATACCGGGAATATCCGTTCAAAAAACGTCCTGTCAATCCTTCTTGGAATTGGAATCGATCAATACAACAACGATCAGGATGATACCTTTGACGATCCACTGCCAGTAGGAATTGATACCGAGGATGACCATGATATTCGAGATGACCTGCAGGAACAGGGCACCGATCACGATTCCTACGACACGTCCTCTGCCGCCGGTAAGGGATGTTCCGCCGAGTACGACGATGGTCATAACATCGAACAGAAGAGCATCGCCCAGTGTAACGTTACCGGACTGTGTTCTGGAAGTAAGGCCGAGAGCGCCGACTGCCGCAAGCACACCGGACAGAATGAAGCCGAGGATCGCGATCGCTTTGACGTTCAGGCCGGAGAGCTTCGCAGCCTCTTTGTTGCCGCCGACTGCATAGAAGCCGCGGCCGACTGCTGTATGCTGCGTGAAGAAGTAAAGTACAACTGCTACCGCTGCCATCAGAATAACGGCTACCGGGATGCCAGCTACTCTTCCGAGTGCCAGCTGTCCGAAGGAATCCGGAAGTCCGGAGATCGGAAGTCCGTCCGAATAGATGTAGATCATACCTTTCAGGATATTCATCGTCGTCAATGTCGCGATGAAGGAAGGCATCTTGCCGTATACGACCAGAACGCCGTTTGCCGCGCCGACAACAGCGGAAATAACGATGACGAGAATAGCCGCCAGAGCGATCGGCATATTGTTGTTGACAACGAAGCCGGCAAAAAGGATCGATACCATGCCGATGATCGAGGAGATGGACATATCCATTTCCGCGAGCAGGATAACGAAGAACTCACCCATGGCTACGATCGAAACGAAGGAAGCCTGTCTCAGGATATTCATGATATTCTGCGAAGTTCGGAACTCCGGCTTCAGGCAGCATGCTGCGAACAATA
>Ga0326513_10000493_pt1 | contig 33416 bp, 50 predicted proteins | sample 2_2465_0518_D_FD_203654 | JGI IMG/M metagenome (GOLD analysis project Ga0326513, IMG submission 203654) | Bovine rumen microbial communities from UC Davis, California, United States - 2_2465_0518 | ecosystem: Host-associated > Mammals > Digestive system > Stomach > Rumen | place: USA...
GACCGGCGGGGGGTGAGCATTTCCCTCTTTGGGGCAAAATTGGATAAAAGGGGTCAAAACATGAACATAATATATCGGGAACTTTCAGAAATAAAACCATACGAGAATAATCCGAGGAAAAACGATGAGGCTGTTGATAAAGTAAAAGCAAGCATTGAGGAGTTCGGATTTCTTGTGCCTATTCTGATCGATGAAACAGGCGAGATCATAGCGGGGCACACAAGGTATCTGGCAGCGGAAGAACTTGGAATGGAAAAAATCCCTTGCATAATTCTGCAGGGGCTTTCAGAAAATGAAAAAAGAAAATACAGAATAATCGATAATAAGGCAGGGGAGCTTTCATCTTGGAATTATGAGCTGCTTGCTGTCGAGCTCGAATCGATCGATGAGATAGACATGAGCGTGTTCGGTCTGATGATAAATGAAGAAGGCAAGACAGGAACAAAAGAGGCAGACTATGACAGCAACCTGGACGAGGGGGTCGAGATTGATTTAGGCGACTTTGATGATGAGGTCTTTGAAAACGAGTGTCCGTATTGTGGATTTAGGTGGAGCTGATGTTTAGCGTCAATTGGAAGATCGCTGATCTGCAGGTCGACAAACCGGTCAAGGTGTTCTCCGCATTTTCATGCGGGGGGGGGTCATCACTTGGTTATAAGAGAGCCGGGTTTGACGTGATCGGGAATGTGGAAATCGACCCGAAGATGAACGATTTATATATTACAAACAATAAACCGAAATATAATTTCTGCGAGGACCTTCGAGAGTTCAATAAACGCGAGGACCTTCCGAAAGAACTTTATGATCTGGACATTCTGGATGGATCGCCGCCATGTACATCATTCAGTACGGCAGGTATCCGTGAAGAAGGCTGGGGGAAAAAGAAAAAGTTCCGGGAAGGACAGGCGCTTCAGACTCTTGATGATTTGTTCTTTGTATTTCTCGATACAGTCGAGAAGCTGAAGCCGAAGATCGTAATCGCGGAAAATGTTCCGGGGATCATCAAAGGCAATGCCAAAGGATATGTCAATCTGATAATCAAACGATTTAAGAGTATAGGATATGATGTTCAGATATTCGCTTTGAACGCTGCGCACATGGAAGTTCCGCAGGCAAGACACAGAGTCTTCTTTATAGCGAACAGGTGCGGCTTCCAAAAACTCAAGCTTGTATTTGATTATCCCGAAATCCGCTTCAAGGATATAAGGACTGAGCATGGGATTAAGCTCAATAAAAGCACGCAGAAGACTTTGCTGGACCAGGCAAAGAAAGGCGAGCGTAGTTTAGGCGAAGTCGTTCAAAGATTGACCGGAGAAAAAAATAAATATTTTACTCAAATAATAATCCAAGACGAGCAAGTCGCGTATACGATAGCAAGTTCGGGAGGGTATTTTCGGGAATGCGACCGAACGAAACTGAATGATGAGGACTTCCGGAGGATACAAACATTTCCGGAGGATTACAATTTCAAGAAACAGAATGTCCAGTATGTATGCGGGATGAGTGTACCGCCGAATATGATGGCGAATATTGCGCAGGAGATATGGGAACAATGGCTAAAATCAAAGTCGTAGAAAAAGACATAAATGATCTCAAAGTGTATGAGGGCAATCCAAGACAGAACGAGAAAGCGGTTGAAACAGTAAAGGAATCCATTAAAGAGTTTGGAGTTACGAATCCGATATTGGTCAATGCGAATAATGTTATTCTGGCAGGGCATACCAGGCTGAAGGCTCTGCAGGCGATCGGGAAGCAAAATGTTCCGTGTATCAAGATCACGCATTTGAGCGAGGATGAGGAAAAAGCGTTTCGGATTGCAGACAATAGGGTTGCGGAGTTCTCGACATGGGATGACGATAAGCTGGACATGGAACTGCAAGAGATCACGGAAAAAGACTGGGAGCGTTTTGGATTCAAGAAAAAGGACCTTGATATATTAGAGCCGCCGGAGAATTGCACATGTCCGAAATGCGGGAAGACCTTCATAAAAGTGTAAATTATGGATAAGACAGAATGGACCGAAAAAATCATAGAGGCATGCAAGCAAGCAGGAACATATGAGCCGTTTTTTGATATCGTAATCGATGAACTTGCGGGAATAATGGCGCTCAAATCTGACGCTGAAAAACTGTACAAAGAAAGCGGCGGACAGCCGGTAGTCAAATACACGAATAAAGGCGGGCACACAAACTTGCGAAAGAATCCGGCTCTGGCTGTGATCCAAGAATGTAACATGCAGGCTTTGGGATACTGGAAAGAGCTGGGGCTTACGAGTAAAGCCTATAATGCTATGGGGAAGAAACTGGAAACAACTTCGGGAGACGCGTTTTCAGAATTATTGGATGGTATTTTATAGATTGTAATGTATTTGCAATATATCCAGACGGAGCGTCCCTGCCGTAAAGTGGGACATCATGGGGGTTTAGTTTAACGAGAAAAACAGCGGTCTCCAAAACCGCAGATGGGAGTGCAAGTCTTTCAGCCTCTGCCAAAAAATGTGAGGGTTAACATGAATGGGAAAAATCAAAAGCAGGAAGAAAGAGGCGATCAAATACGCAAGAGATGTCGTTAATAGGAAGATAACGGCAGGAGCGGAAATCATCGCGGCGTGTGAAAGGTTTCTGACTGATCTGGAGCGGGATGATTTGGAACTTAGGTCACGTGATCCGGATACTGCGATCGCAATAATGGAAACGACGCTGGTCCACGCTCAAGGCGAGGACATGGAAGGGCGGCCTCTGCTGGGGAAGCCTTTTTTATTGGAGCCGTTTCAGATATTTATCGTTTATAACTTGCTGGGCTTCTGGTATACCGGGACGAATAACCGAAGGTTTAAGGAAGCATTTATCGAACTGGCCCGAAAGAATGGCAAGACAAGTTTCGTTGCTGCGCTTGCGTGGGCTGTGGCGATTCTGCAGAGAAAAAGCGGGTCGAAGATTTACATCGTTGGGGCAGCGCTCAAACAGGCGATGGAATCGTTCAACTTTATTCTGTTCTCGTTGCGGTATAAAAAAGTGGTCGATAAGTTCCAAGTGTTGAACAACAACATGGACCATTCGATCAAGTACACTTTTACAAAGGACGGAAGACCGGACGGGGCGATCGAGATCATTGCTCTGGCAAGTAATCCGGACAGTCAGGATTCGTTCAACTGCAACTTTGCGATCTGTGATGAGTTGGCGGCGTATAGGAAGCCGGCACAATATAACAGATTCAAGGAAGCGACAAAGGCTTATACAAATTCGCTTGTGGTCGGGATCACGACTGCCGGCGACAATGTGAATTCGTTCGGATACGGGCGCCAGGAATATGCGGTCAAAGTCGCGACAGGGATAGTCAAGGACGATTCGTTTTTCAGCTTTGTGGCAAGAGCGGACCAGGACGAAAAAGGCAACGTAGATTATACAAACCCGGAACAGCATAAAAAGGCAAATCCGAATTACGGAGTAACGATAAGACCGGAGGAGATATTGAATGACGCGCTGCAGGCGCAGAATGATCCGCAGCAAAGAAAAGACTTTCTGTCGAGGTCGCTGAACATATACACATCGAGTCTGCGGAGTTACTTTGATATAGAGGAATTCAAGGCGAGCGATAAAAAGTACAACTGGACGCTTGAAGAACTTGAGAAAATGCCGATTGATTGGTATGGCGGCGCGGACCTGTCAAGGATGTACGACTTAACGGCGGCTTCGTTATACGGGCATTACGACAAGGAAGACGTGGACATTATAATCACGCACGGATTTTTCCCGGTCACACAGGCAGCCAGGAAAGCGGACGAAGACAATATCCCATTATTCGGATGGCAGGAAGACGGCTGGCTGACGATATGCAACAATCCGACAGTCAACATCTCGGACGTGGTCAACTGGTTTATCGAGATGAGAAAGAACGGCTTCAGGATCATCGAAGTCGGCCATGACAGGAAGTTCTCCGGCGAAGAATATTACCCGGCGATGAAGAAGGCGGGATTCAGGATAACGGAGCAGCCGCAGATGTATTACATCAAGTCAAAAGGCTTCCGGAGGATAGAGAAGGCGGCCAAAGACGGGAAGTTGTATTATTTACATTCAGAAGCATACGAATATTGCGCAAGCAATGTTCACGCGATAGAAAAAACAGACGACATGATCAGCTACGAAAAAATTCAACCGGAGCAGAGGATAGACCTCTTTGACGCTTCGGTTTTTTCAGCGGTCAGATATATCGAAGCACACACTAAACGCGAGAAGGTCTCGAAGTGGTTTGGTTGAGAGGAGAGACGATGAAAAACCCATTTGAAAGGTTGCGCGGAGGTAAGCAGAAAAGAAGCTCTGTCGGGGTGGTCATAGGTGGCGATGACGGGATATGCGTTCCCGGCTACACCTCACTTGATAAAAATCCCGAGATCATGACGGCATGCAGGAAGATAGCCGAACTCATCGGAAGCATGACGATCTATCTCATGGAGAACACCGACAAGGGCGACATAAGGATAGTCAACGAATTATCGAAAAAAATCGACATTGCCCCGATGAAGCATATGACTCGTTCGCAGTGGGTTGAGGCGTTCGTCATGACCATGCTCTTATCGGGCAAAGGCAATGCGATAGTCAAGCCTTACACGCGCGGAGGTATCTTGAGAAACCTTGAGCCGATAGCAGGAGGCAGAGTGTCATTCAACCCGATAGGATATTCGGATTATCAAGTGCTGATAGACGGGAAGGCCTATAAGCCGAGCGAAGTCCTTCATTTCAGATTCAACCCTGATCTGACGTATTTGTGGAAAGGCAGAGGCGTGACGGTATCGCTTCAAGATGTGGCGAGAAACCTGAAGCAGGCCGAGGCGACCAAAAAAGGGTTCCTTGAAAGCAAGTGGAAGCCTTCACTGATAATCACGGTTGACGCATTTGCGGACGAGTTCTCGAGCAAGCAAGGAAGAAAGAAACTTCTTGACGATTACATTGAAGAGGACAGCGCGGGAAGACCGTGGGTCATTCCTGCGGAGCAGTTCCACGTTGAACAGGTCAAACCTCTGTCGCTTGCGGATCTTGCCATAGCGGACACAGTCGAGATGGACAAAAGGACAGTGGCAGCTGTGATAGGAGTTCCGCCTTTCTTGCTTGGCGTAGGGGAATATGACCAGGCAGCGTGGAACGCGTTTGTGATGAATACGATCAGACCGATATGTATCGGAATCCAGCAGGAGATGACATCGAAGCTGATATTATCTCCGAACTGGTATCTGAAGTTCAACGTCCTGTCTCTGCTTGACTGGGATCTCAAGACCATATCAGACGTGTATGGCGAACTCAGAAAGCAGGGCATAGTAGACGGGAACGAAGTCAGAGACAGGCTGGGCATGAGCCCAAGAGAAGGACTTGATGAACTGGTGATGTTAGAGAACTATATTCCAACCGATAAACTCGGAGATCAGAAAAAGTTAACACAGGGAAGCGAGGATTAAATGAGTTCCGGTATTTATGCTTTAGTGAATAAAGAAACCGGCATGAGGTATATCGGTCAATCTGTTGATTTAGACAAACGCAAGACAACACATTTCTGGGAGCTGAAAAATGGCAGACACAAGAATAGCCATTTGCAGAGAGCGTGGAACAAAGGCGAGAGATTTGAATTCTTGGTAATCGAGAAGTGCGCTCCGGAGAAATGCAACGAGCGCGAGGTCTACTGGATTAATCATTATAACTCGATAAAAAACGGATACAACCAATGCGAGGGCGGCGGAACTACTACTGGGTATCGTTTTACGGAAGAACAGAAAAAGAAAATATCAAAGTCAAGAAAAGGGCAAAAGCGCAAACGAGAAGATGTCGAACGTGGGAAAGAGACTTTGAGAAAACATCTTGAAAGCGATCCGGAGTTTGCCAAAAGGTATCACGAAAATAAAAGCAAAGCCATGATTGGGCGGGAAGCATGGAATAAAGGAAGGCCACATACACAGGCTGAAAAGGACAATTTGAGCCGGAAGTTGAAAGGCCGTTATATTTCGGAAGAACATAAAGAAAAATTAAGGGAATTATATTCCGGAGAAAAATCACTAACAGCAAAATTAAAAAAGAGCGATGTCGTTGAAATACGATGTCGCTTTTTACAAGGAGAAACACAAAAAGAAATCGCTGAAGATTATCCGGTAACAAGGCAAACGATATTTGACATCGTAAGCGGCCGGAGATGGAAAAGTGTGCCGAACACGCTGGAAGAATTAAAGGAGATGCAAAGATGAAAAACGATGCAATAGGAAGCAGACAATCGAGTTGTAAGCCGGGCGAATTCCGAGCGGTAACAGATGGAGACGAGAAGTACATCGAGGGTTATTTCGCTGTGTTTGGCTCAAATTATGACATCGGACCGGGTATGAGCGAGTCTATTGATTCTCATGCTTTTGATGACGCGATACAAGGAGACATTCGGTGTTTAACCGATCATGATACAAGACTTGTGCTGGGGAGAACGGCGGCAAAGACGTTCGACCTGTCGGTCGATTCACACGGGCTGTATGGACGCGCGTTGGTCAATCCGAACGACCAAGACGCACTCAACACGCACGCGAGAGTTGATCGGGGGGATATATCCCAAGCAAGCTTTGGCTTTGACATTCTGGACGAGGAATCCGAAATCCGAGAGGACGGAAGTGTTCATTGGACGATCAAGGCGGTTAAGTTGTACGAATGCTCAGTAGTCACGTTTCCTGCCTATCAGGAGACGAACATTCAGGCGCGTTCCGAAGATGTGGCGACAGTAAAAAAACGCGAAACGGAAGCGCTGAAAGAAAAACTGAAATCAAAGTTGAAAGGAGACGCTTAAATGGCACTCAGAGTTTTAATGCTTCGCAAACAGCGTGACGATCTCAACAAGAAGCTGAAGGCACTTGTAGAGAAAAAAGAAGCGCTGGAAAAGAGAGAAGCGGAAGCGGCAGAAGCCATCGAAGAACTGACAGAAGAGTCAACAGAAGAAGAAAAGGCCGCAGTCAGTGAAGAGGTAGACGCCATCGAAGCGGAAAAAGACGCTCTTGAAAAAGAAGAAACTGACCTGAATGAAGAAGTCAGAAAGATCGAAGAGAGCATAGCCGCTATCGAAGAAGAGCAGGGCGAAGATCCTGTGCCGGAAGAAAAGCCGGTTGAAAAAGAAGAGAGAAAGGAAAAAGACGAAACAATGAGAAAGAGATTTTTCAATCTGAACGAGATGGAAACAAGAGACATGTTCGCACGCGAAGACGTGAAGGCATTCCTTGAAGAGACGCGTTCAGCGATCAAAGAAAAAAGGACTATCACAGGCGCTGGTCTGTTAGTACCTGAAGTGTTCCTCGGACTTCTCCGCGAGAACATCCTTGAGTATTCAAAACTGTACAAGCACGTTGACGTGAGAGCGATCGGCGGAAACGGCAGAGCCGTGATCATGGGAAGTATTCCTGAAGCCGTATGGACAGACTGCTGCGGCAACCTTAACGAGATGGACCTTACGTTCAACGATCTGGAAGTTGGCTGCTGGAAGGTTGGCGGTTACTATGCAATCTGCAACGCAACACTGGAAGACAGCGACATCGACCTTGCTTCCGAGATCATGACTGCTCTGGGACAGGGAATCGGCTATGCGCTTGACAAGGCTATCCTGTTCGGACTTGGAACAAGAATGCCTATGGGGTTCTTCACAAGACTGGCACAGACATCAAAGCCGGCTGACTATCCTGACACAGCAAGACCGTGGGTTGACCTGCACACATCAAACATCCTGAGCATTGCTTCCGGAACAACGGGCGCAGACCTTGTTTCCGCAATCGTTGAAGCGGCAGGAAATGCCAAAGGCAAATACAGCAGAGGCGAGAAAGTTTGGGTCATGAATGAAAAGACCTACACCGCTCTGGCTGCAGCCACAGTGACAACTACTGCAGACGGAAACATCGTGACAGGGATATTCGACCGCATGCCTGTAATCGGCGGGATCATCGAAGTACTGGACTTCGTTCCGGACGACATGATCTTCGGCGGATATCTTGACCTGTATCTGCTTGCAGAAAGAGCCGGCAATAATTTCGCCTCTTCAGAGCATGTCAGATTCCTGAATGACCAGACTGTCATGAAGGGCACAGCAAGATATGACGGAGCGCCGGCAATAGCTGAGGGCTTCGTAGCAATCGGAATAAACGGAACCACACCGAGCGCGGCTGGCATCACATTCGCACCGGACGAGGCAAATTCCGAGAGCGAGTAAGTTATTGACAGGCGATAAGCCTGAAGGATAGAGGAAGGAGAAAAAGCATGTCGGACAGCGAATTACTGGCCATGCTCAAAGTTGACTTAGGTCTGACAGTCGAGAGATATGATAACAGACTTTTGCAGTACATCAGGGGAGCCAAAAAAGAAATCGAAAGAGAAGGCGCATTGCTCGACATGTCAGACATCGACCACTGCAACCTTGTGGTGATGTACTCCGCCTGGCTGTGGAGGAACAGAGCGAGCGGTGCGGGCATGCCGAGAATGGTCCGGTATGCTTTGAACAACCTCGTTCTGTCACAGAAGATGGCCGGAGGTGAGTCAGAATGATAGACGATGTTTGCACACTTATCGGCGCGGGCGAGACCACGCTTGACGAATATCTCAACGAGGTATCGGAGAGAGAAGAGCGAGAGGTCATGTGCCGTGTGTCGGATGTGGTAAGGCATGAGTTTTATCAGGCAGCGACTGCCGGCCTTCAGCCGGAGTGGACCATACGACTGTCAGACTTTGCGGAGTATAACGGCGAGAAAGAAGTCAGATACAACGGCGAAGTTTACTCGGTTTTGAGAACATACCGCGATGATGGGTCTTTCCATTCAAGGAATGGAATGTTCCCGAACGAGATCGAGCTGATAGTCGGCTACAAGATCGGCACAGCGGCGAAGGGGGTGTCTGAATGACTATACAGGAAGCATTGACACAGACGGGTCTGCCTGTACGGTACAGTCACTTCAAGACGCCGAAAAGCCTTCCGTATATCGTGTATATCGGAGACGGGCAGAACACCTTCCCTGCTGACAATACATTCTATGACAGGCACAATCTCTATCAGGTTGAATACTACTTCAACAAGAAGGACGAAGCCGCCGAAAGCGCGCTTGAACAGGCGCTGCTGGACAGCGGCTTTTTCTATGAGAAAAGCGCGGACGCATACATAGAAGATCAGGATATATTCCTGATCTACTATTCAGTGTGGACGCACAAAGGAGCGCAGGCATGAGCGTAAGGATGGACTTCAGCGAGCAGTGCAGGATCATCTTTGAAGAGGTCGGCGAGAAAGTCGAGCGGGTGGCTGAGTCAGAGATGAACGCCATTGCAAAAGAGACTGCACAGCGGATAAAAACCGAAGCGCGGATCAAGAAAGGACTGCATGACACAGGCGAATACGCGAGCGGTTGGGCAGTCAGAAAGCGTGGGGGCAAGAAGATCCCGGGGTTTACTGTTTACAACAGAACAAAACCTGGGCTGACCATGCTCTTGGAGTTTGGCCACGTGATCAGAAACGCTCAAGGAGTCTACGGCCGGGTGATGGGCATTCCCCACATCCAGCCGGCGGAAAAGTGGGCGGAGCAGATGATATTGCGGCGCTTAAACCAAAAATTATAAGAGAAAGGATTAAACAGCATGAATGCGAATAAAGTAAGATTCGGTCTCGAGAAACTCTACATTGCGAAAGTAACCGAAGAAAACGGCACGCTGACATATGGAACACCGGTGCCGTTTCCGGGTGCTGTAAGCATTACTGAAGAAGCCAGAGGCGATGAAGCGGAGTTCTGGGCAGACAATGTTCCATACTTCCTTTATAGATCCTCAACAGGCAGAGACGTAACACTGACAGTTGCGGAAGTCCCTGAGTTCTTCAAGACAGACTATCTCGGAGCCACAAAAGACGAGAATGGCGTGCTTGTAGAAGGCGGCGCTGACACCAGACAGAACTTTGCACTTTTGTACGAGTTTGACGGAGACCAGCACGCAACGAAGCACTGCTATTACTACTGCAAAGCTTCTCTGGGCTCACTTGAGGGAGAGACTATCGGGGACAACGGCACAGAGCCTCAGACTACTGAGCTGACGATCGCCGCTCTTCCGAGACCTGATAACAAATACGACAAGATATCCACAGGCGACACGATAGACGACACCGTCTTCGCTAACTGGTATCAGAGCGTATATGAGCCGGATTTCGGCAGTAACTAAAAATTTGGCTGGGGCTTGAACGCCCCGGCCTCTTTGGGAGGTATGACATGATTAAAAAGACTGTAACTGTAGACGGGGAAAAAGTAACTTTCAAAATGTCGGCGGCAACGCCGAGGATTTACCGGGCGCAATTTTCCGAAGATTTGTTATTCCAAATGCAGGCAGGGCTCGATTCTATGGAACCCATAGAAAACCTTGCATGGGTAGCAGCCGGGTGCCCGGAGAAATCCGTTGAAAAATGGTTAGAGACGCTTCCGCCGAGTTTCGCGGTAGAAATGCCGGACATCATCATGACGATGTGGACGGAAAACAGCGCAACAGTCGCGACAGGCAGTGAAGCGCTCGAGGATGAAGAATCAAAAAACGCAGTAAAGGAAGAGAGCTGAACACCGCCCTCTTCCTTTTGCGGTGTACAGAGATAGGATTATCACTTGGGGATCTGGAGCATGTAACTATCGGCATGGTCTGGGATATCCTCGAAGAAAAGAGAAAAGACAATAACGGATTTATCCGTAACGCCACACAGGAGGACATGGATAAATTTGCGAAAGGATAGAATATGGCAGGAACGATCAAAGGCGTAACGATTGACTTTAACGCGTCAACGACAAAGCTGGACGCGGCGTTCAGAAAACTAAATGCAGAAGCAAACGCTGTGCAGAGAGAGTTGCGCGGGATCAACACGCTCCTGCGCATGAATCCGTCAAGTGTGGTTTTGGCTTCGCAGAAAACGCAAATGCTGGGCAAGGTCGTAAAAGAGACGGAGATCAAACAGCGCCAGTTGAAGCAAGCACTGGCACAGGCCAACACTGCGGGCGTGGATAGAACGTCAGCCTCTTATCGGAAACTCGAAAGAGAACTTGAGCTGACGAACATCAAGCTGAAACAACTGAAACAAGAACAGTTGGAGTGGACGGCCTCGCAGTCGCGCATAGGCAAGATGTCAACTGCCATGACCAACTTCGGAGCCAAGGCAAACGCGGCAGCCAACAAAGTCAAATACTTGTCGCTGGCGGCTGCAGGAGTGGCTGCGCTGTCACTTCGGGCAGGCATGAACTTTGACGAAGGAATGTCAAAGGTGCAGGCGGTATCCGGAGCGACAGGGCAGGAACTTGACGCATTAAGAGAGAAAGCCAAGGAGATGGGCGCACGCACTAAGTTCTCGGCAACTGAAGCGGCGGAGGCCATGAACTACATGGCGATGGCAGGCTGGAAGACCGAAGATATGCTCGGCGGTATCAGCGGTGTCATGAACCTGGCGGCGGCTTCAGGTGAAGACCTGGCCACCACATCCGACATCGTAACAGACGCGCTGACAGCGTTCGGACTTAAAGCCGAAGACAGCGGACACTTTGCTGACGTTCTTGCGGCGGCTTCATCGAATGCGAACACCAACGTGCGCATGATGGGCGAGACATTCAAGTATGCGGCGCCAGTCGCTGGATCTCTCGGCTTCACAATAGAAGACACCGCCAACGCTATCGGGCTGATGGCAAACGCAGGAATCAAATCCAGTCAAGCCGGTACAGCACTGAGACGGATCATGACCGTCATGTCGAAAGACTTCAAGATATCCGGCAAAGCGATCGGCGATGTGACCATAAAGACAACCAACGCAGACGGGTCGATGAGGTCTTTGAGTTCGATACTCAAGGACACTCGTAAGAGTTTTGGAAAACTGACGGAATCAGAAAAGGCAAACGTGGCGTCAACTCTTGTTGGCAAGAACGCCATGTCAGGGTTCCTCTCGTTGATGAACGCGTCACCGAAGGACATCAAGAAGTTAGAGGACGCGCTCGGAAACGCAGACGGAGCAGCCAAGAGCATGGCAGACACTATGCTGGCCAACACCAAAGGGTCAATCACGATCCTGAAGTCAACTCTTGAGTCTGCGGCAATCTCGATATCAGAAACTCTTGCGCCAATGCTTACACAGGTGGTCGAAGGCATAAGAAAGTGGGTCGAGAAGTTCAACGAACTTTCACCTGCCACGAAAGACATGATAGCCAAAGTCGTATTATTCACAGCAGTAGGGTTCCCCGCGCTGAAGATAATCGGAGGGATGGCCACAGGCCTTGGTACTTTGCTGAAGCCACTGTCAATGGTAGCAGCGAGGTTAGGACTTGGAGCGGCAGGCACAAGCAAGTTCAGCGCATTGCTGGCGAAAGTCCCCGGACCTGCCAAATTGGCGGTCGGAGCGGTAGGCGCTCTTGCTCTTGCTATCAAGGCGCACCAGGACAGGATATACGGAGCAACGAAGGCCTATGAAGAGGGCAAGGCCGCGCGGCAGGAAGCCATAGCACAGGCGATGGCGGAAGCGAGCGGGGCAGACGTACTTTATCAGAGGCTTCAGGCTCTTATGGAGGTTGAGAACAAATCCGCAGGGCAGAAAGCAACGATCAAGAAGATAGTTGAAGAACTGAATGGATCTGTGGCAGGGCTCAATCTCAAATACAACGAAGAAACCAACGAGCTGAACAAGAACAACGCAGCGATACGCGAGAAGATCGAGAACATGAAAAAAGAAGCAGAAGTGGCGGCTTATCAGGAAGCCATCACATCTGCATTCAAATCACGGATAGCGGCGGAGAAACAACTGGCCACAGCCGAGAAAAACTTGACTGCGGCGAAGCGAGAGTATGACAAACTTGCGAAAAATCCGCACGTGAACGAAGAAGAAATCCAAGGCGCAGCGACACAGGTTCAGGCGATGAAGGAAGCCTACGATGACGCCACAGAAGCCGTGGCAAACTGTGACGAGGAAATTGACGGGTACAATAACAAGATACTTCGCGCTCAGGGCCAGACCAAGGGCTTGAGAAATTCCATATACTACGGCTCAACAGCCTTTGAAGAGTTGAAGAAGAAAGCGGGCCAGACGGGCTATGCGTTCTCGAACACGCTCATAAAAGGTATGAAGCAGGGGCGTATACGCGTACCAAAGACCGTTAAAGGCATAAACCAAGCAATCAAATTCGATGAGGCGATAAGGCGTGCAAAGAGAGCCGGTATCAATGTTGACAAAATGTTGCGTGACGGCATGATCAGCAACACCGACACGCTGTCAGCGGCAACAGCAAAGATCAACGCAAAGATCGAGGGCGGAATCGACATAGACTGGACAGCCTTCGGAGCAGATATCACAAGGGGTATTGCAACCGGCATGATCCAGTCGGGGCCTCTCGGAGCATTAGCAGGGGCCGTGTCGACAGTGGCCTCATACACGCAGAAAGCCGGTAACAAGAAATTCAAGAGAAACTCTCCGGCGAAGATCATGTACCCTCTCGGCGAAGGCGTGACCGAAGGTATCGCGGCTGGAATGAAGAGGGGTCTGCACTTCATCGACTCGGCAATGGAGACGACAAAGCGCGCGCTGCTTAGCGCAGCGAACATGAACGCAAACATGCTTGGAGGATATAATGCAGACCACGTCACCGGTGGGATAGTTCCTGCAGGCGGTAACACGATAACAATTAACAGCACAGTCAGCGGAGCGGAAAACCCTGAAGAGTACGCTTCGAGACTGGCAAGGCAAATCAAATTACAGTTGAGGACGGTGTAATATGCCAAGCGAAATATTCTTAACTGAAGTTACAGAAAGAACAAAAAAACCGACTGGGCTTTCCATCACAAGAAGCCAGGACAAGTTCAAGATCTCATGGAAAATCGGAGACAAGAACTACGGAGGCGGGCAGCTTCTGAAGTGGAAGACGAACCAGTCAAGCAAGTGGAACACGATCAAACTCGGCCCGAATGTCACCAGTAAAACTATCAAGCTGAACTTTGCGAATTATATTCCAGCCACAAAGAAGGCTCTGTCGTATTTGCGGGTGGAGATCGAAGGCCTCCGGGACAACTACACTACAGGCTCGGGGCAGAAGACATGCACGCATATAATGAAGTGGTCCGACAGTTCCATGGTGATCTATTACACAGAGATCCCGAACGCTCCAAAAGTCACAGTCGAGCTTGATGACGAGCTGAACAACCGTTGCAAATTCACATGGACAACAGCGACATCTGACACGGCCAAGAAGATATTCAGGTCGACAGAGTGGCAGACCGTTCTGCTGAAGAATTCAAACATCACAGACGGGGCGGAAGCGTTCAAAGCCACAAGAGTGGCAGGGACATACGAGACGGGCACAAGCACCGCTAACAATACAAAGACATTCACAGAAGACACAAGTTACATCAATCAGTCGGACTCTTACACAAGATGGTTCCGCATAAGAGCAAGAGGCCCGAAAGGCTCCTCTTCATGGGTGTACAAAAAACACGTTTATGCAAGAGCCTATGCAGCCACAGACGTGGAAGCGAAAGCGCTGTGGATTGAGAGCGGGTTCCGCATAGACATGACATGGCAGTCGAGCAGGAACAATCATCGGCCTGTCGATAAGATTATGATCCAGTATCTGGACGCGATCCCAGGAGCAGGGATGGCACCACCGGCAGGCGCCACGTGGACAGATGTAATGAGCGTGGCTTATAAAGACGGGTCAGACGGGGCAAGGTTTGTGTTCGATGAAGGACTGGAAGATGACCACTGCTTGTTCGTGAGAGTGGTCACAGTCCATGACAGGGAAGAGACACCGAGTGAAGCGGCGATAGCGATATACGGGAAACTCGCAGATCCGGAACTGAATAGCGTGACACCTGTAGTCGAGACGCACAGAGCGACTATTAACGCGGAGAACAAATCAAGCGTTCCGGGGTCGTTCCTTGCGGTCTTATTCAAGAGTGACGAATTCCCAGATGAAGAGATTTGTGTGGGAATAATCACAGGAACGTCAACGACAGTCCAGTGCCCTGACTGGGGCACTCACAACGTAGCGTTCGGAGTGAGGGCGTGCGTTGGAGAATATTCACCGCAGACGAGAGACGATGGAGTCACGGCTTATTCGGTCAGCACCATCGGCGGAATGGCTTCAAACCCTGTGTGGGATAACGGCCAAGTGCCGGTCGCTCCGGATGGAGTGTCGGTCACAAGGACAAACACACCCGGAACTGTCCGGGTAAAGTGGAACAACACATGGACAGAAGCTGACAGCGTTGAACTCGCATGGGCAGACCATGAGGACGCATGGGAATCAACAGACCCGCCTTCGACTTACTCTGTAAGCAATGCGTATGCGGCGGCATGGAACATCGCAAATCTCGAAGTAGGCAGAAGATGGTACTTCAGAGTGCGCCTTGTAACGGGAGCAGGAGAGAGCGCGACACCAGGCCCGTGGTCGGAGATCGTCAGCATAAGTCTGTCGGAAGCACCGGCGATCCCTGCGCTTACGCTATCACAACCGGCGATACCTGCGGACGGAGTAGTCACCGCTTCATGGGGCTATGTGTCCGGAGACGGAACACCACAGGCGTATGCTGAAATATGCACATCAGAGATCGTATCAGGCGAGATCGTGTACGGCGAAATTATAGCGACAGTGACCACACCACAGCACATTGACCTTTACGCCGAAGAACTCGGCTGGGCGGTCGGGGATATTTATAACCTGTGCGTGCGTGTCGGTTCAGCAAGCGGCGAAGTGTCGGAATGGTCAGAGCCAAACTCGGTCATGATCGTGCCGCCTATTGAGATCGCGATAACGCAGACATCACTTGCTGATTATCATGTGGTAAGTGCAGAAGCAGACACTACACCATACCTCTTTCGACCTTCACCAGCACTTACAGAAGATTATGACCGCCTCATGCTTAACAAGGTTGTAGGCGGTACGCTGGCGGTTAATCAGTTGGTGCAAACTACTGACACAGAAGTTACCGTTACAAGCGGACACAAATATCTGTCTAAAATAAACGATGTTCAGACGGTAGCACAGAGCGACGGAACAGCCATAGCAATAAATGACGGAACGAAAGACAATGTATTTGACTTAACCGCCATGTTCCCCACCACCATAGCCGACTACGTATACAACCTTGAGCAATCCTCGGCAGGAAGCGGAGTAGCATGGCTTAAGCAGTATTATCCGAGCATATTCAATTCGCATCTGCCGTACAACTCTGGCGAATTGATGAGCGTGGAAGCAAGCGCTCATGTTATGGGCAATAAAAACCTATGGGGTAGTTTGCCTATGGCACAATCATTCGAGGGGAAAACAAACGCTTATACCCTTGACGAAACTAACAAAACATTCACGTACGCAAGATCAATTACTGTTCAGCCCGAAGTTATATTTGACTATGATTTCGAGAATAATACACAGTACACATTGTTGTTGACTTATTCAAGTGCAGGCGATAATACATCGCTCCGTGTAGCATTTACAGACGGCACTTATTCAACAGTAAACTTGCCAACATCGTCCACGAAAACTACTGTAGCGAAACTATTACAGCAGACAGGCAAAACGATAGACAGTATCGAACTTTCAGGGTATTCCTACGGACTTGTAACTGTATACTATGAGGAAAGTGGACTATTTAAGGGCAATATTACGGCAGACGATTTCGAGCCGTATATCCGAACATCATACCCACTTGACAGCGACCTTGTTTTGCGAGGTGTCCCGAAACTTAATAACGGAGTGCCGTACTATGACGGTGACGAATACAAGAGTGACGGAAGCGTGAACAGGCGGTATACAGAAGTAGACTTTGCAGACTTTACTTTCGGCACTGTTACAGTAGGCACAAGCGGAAGCGGTGTCAAATATGCAGATGTAATACTGGCAGGCGTAAAAGGGAACGAAAGAGCAATATCAAATAAATACACGTGGTTACTTAATAGTGACACAGGCGTAGACAAATCATTCAAAACGTATTCAAATGCTTTTACGATATACGATAATCGTTTCACAGACGCAGACACGGTAAAAAATATACTTATGTCTGAAGCGGTGTCTATTGTTTATATGCCTTTAACACCAACAACCGAAACCGCAGACCCTTACGACAGAGTGCAAGAGTGCTACAAAGACGGGACAGAGGAGTTTGTTTCAAGTAACGTAGTTCCTGTTGGTCATAAGACAGAATATGCTAAGGCTTACGATGTCCCAACTCTGACAGACATGCCGTTAACTGTGACAGTAACAGGAGCAGGAGAGACCGGAGAAACGACTGTGGCGGTTGAGCGTGCGCAGAGCTATTATCTGGACCGGCCGGATGAGAGGACCTTCACGGGGCATGAAGGCGAGACTATAGCATTATACTCGCAGATGGGAGCAGCGCAGATCACGATCGAAAAAGACGAGCTGATCGGGCCACTGGACGACGGAGCGCTTTACAGATTAGTCGCGACAGTACAGGACGGCTTCGGACAGAGCGCGGAGGCTTCAATAGAATTTGAGGTCCACTGGGACCACCAGGCACTCATGCCGGAGGCGACAGTCGAGATCGACAACGAGAATTACATCGCGATCATAACTCCCATCGAGCCACAGGGAGCGGAGCAGGGCGACACCGTGGACATTTACAGGCTATCAGTCGACAGGCCCGAGCTGATCTATTCCGGAGCGGAATTCGGAACAGCATACGTCGACCCATTCCCGGCACTCGGAGAGATGGGAGGACACAGGATCGTTTATAAGACCGCCAACGGGGATTACATCACCGAGGACAACGAGCTGGCGTGGACGGATTACACACAGGAAGATACCGGCGGTATCGACACAATGTTCAATATCATCGACTACAGCAACGGACAGGTCCAGCTGATGTACGACATTACATTATCGAGCGGCTGGGATAAAGACTTTCAGGAAACCAAGTATCTTGGCGGACATATTCAGGGCGACTGGAACCCTGCAGTCAGCAGGTCCGGCAATGTAGGCGGAGCGGTCGCAACAGTAAAAGACCAGGAGACTATCCAGGCCATGAGAAGGTTGGCTGACAGCGCTGGTATCTGCCACGTGCGGACGCGTGACGGGTCAAGTTACGCTGCAGACGTTCAGGTTTCCGAATCGAGAGACATGGGACAGGACGTAGTGAGAGCGGAGTTTACTCTGAACATTACTCGTGTTGATCCGGAAGGATATGAGGCCATGACGTTGGCAGACTGGACGAGAGAGGGAGACTGATGGACTGGAACAAAGGTTTTTCGGCCACTTACTATATGAGCATAGTAGACCCGGCGACATGGAGAGATGTTGGGCGAGTGGAGATCATAGAAGGCTCGGTCAACCGAACTGACTCGGCTTTAAGACATGCGGCGGACGTGACCTGCAGAGACTATGAGCCGGGTACAGAGTCGTGGGTGAGGATATATCTTGACGCACGGCAAGGGCAGAGCGGAGCGCACGAGCCTATCTTCACAGGGCTGGCAACTTCCCCGGAGACAGCGATTAACGGAAATGTAAAAGAATATCCTCTTCAGTGCTTTTCAGTTTTGAAGCCTGCGGAGGATATTTATTTACCGCGAGGGTGGTATGCGCCCTCAGGAATGGAAGGCGCGGCAGTTATCAGACAGTTGCTTTCTGTCTGCCCGTGTCCTGTTAAGATCACAGGTGAAAGCCCGGCACTGTCGCAGTCGATAATAGCTGAAGACAGCGAGACGCATTTGTCGATGGTTGACAAGGTGCTGGTTGCTATCGGCTGGAGACTTCGGGTGAACGGGTACGGCATAGTTGAGATTTGCCCTCCGGCGACAGAACCGAGTGCGACTTTTGGCATCTTGGACAATGACTCAATCGAGCCACAGATCACTCTTGCGCATGATTGGTATCAATGCCCGAACTGCTTCAGAGCCACTCGCAACGACATGAGCGCAGTGGCAAAAGACGAGTCTGACGGCCCTCTGTCGATAAGCGCGCGAGGACGTGAAGTCTGGAAGCAGGACACATCATGCGACCTTGCGAACGATGAGTCGATAGCAGAGTACGCAGTTCGGAGGCTCAAGGAAGAACAGGCGAGATATATAAAAGCAAACTATAACAGGCGATACAATCCTGAACTGTTAGTGTCAGACCTTGTGCGGCTGCATTACCCAGCACAGGGTCTTGATGGCATATATAAAGTTACAACACAGGACACCACGCTCACATTCGGAGCGGCTACATCGGAGGAAGTTACTAATGGCGGACATGAAGAGAACGGCTAATGACATCATCCGGGCGATGAAAGAAGCCGGGAAAAAACAGCCTTCTGCATACGACACCACGGCAGAGGTCAAAAGGGTAGAGGGCTCGACAGCCTGGGTGCATATACCCGGCGGAGTTGACGAGACCCCGGCAGCGCTGACCATTGACGCGGCGGTCGGAGATACCGTGCAGATAAGAGTGGCTGACGGCAATGCCTGGCTGACAGGCAACCAGACCGCTCCGCCGACATCGGACAAGACCGCCAAAGAGGCACTCAAGGCTGCCGCTGGCGCGGCGAAGACAGTCGAACGCGGGCTGGTAAGCGACACGCTTTATTATTTGGCTTCCGACCAGGCCAGCGGGGTCACAGTAGACACACCCGGCTGGAGCGAGGAGCCGCAGGAGATCACAGAGGCCCTGCCGTATCTTTGGATATATCACCTTTACACTTACGCGGACGGACGGACCGAAACAACGGAGCCGTGTATCGTGGGCGTGTATGGACCGCAGGGGCAGGACGGGCAGGATGGGCAAGATGGACAAGACGGTACAGACGGCGTTTCGGTAACATCTGTAACACCGCAATATTATCGGTCGACATCATCAACCGCGACAATAGGTGGAACATGGTCCTATTCGCTACCGGAATATGTAAGCAGCAGATATTACTGGACAAGGGATGAAATCACGTACAGTAATGGAAATACCGACCACAGCACGGCTGTCTACAGTCCGGGGCTCACTCAAGCGGCGCAGCTTTCGTACGATACCGCCCAGCATTTCTGGACGAGAAACGTGACAAGCCCGGGGAACATACCGAACGGAGCATACGTGACAGAGCAAACCGAAAGCTCATACTTGAGCAGCCCGACAGGTGGAGCCACGCTTATTCGGTCGAATAAAGTGGATATATTAGTCGGCAATAAACCATATTCAAGATTTGACGGCAACGGCACCCATATCTACGAGGGGACCGGAACACCGGCAAGCCCGGGGAGAGAACTCGCCACGTTCAGCGGCGGCGGCGTACGGTTTCAAAACGAAAACGATGTCAAGATTTTTGACGTGGGATATACCGCCTCGAAAACGGCGTTCGGGCATATCGATGTATTCCCTTATAGCAATGAGACAACCTTTGTCATGCAACTCCCGTGGAGTATGTCCTCAAGCAGTATAACTCTGAAATTTTTCACAGACTATCCAAAAGGGCAAGTTTCTGGGATAACTACAACGGGTCATTATACAGTAAGCACAAGCACATCGAAGGTGACATTGGACAGCACACTGTGTTCGAGTTTGCGATCAAATAGCGTTAAGTTTGTTTCTGTACAGTATAGTGCACGCGGCTCATTTCCATATTATATCCTCGGGACATCTTCAGCCGACCCAACAACGCTGGGAGAATTTTCAGCCATGATTGGGGAGAATAACAGGACAAAAAATGCAGCGGGCGCGTCCTTATGTGTTGGAGAAAGTAACATGACTGGCAACCTAAATTCGGTCGCTGCCGGGCAATATTCCGAAGCATTAGGCATGAATTGTATGGCCATAGGCAAAGGCGCGGCCGCAGGTTGGGGGCAAGGACAACAGAGCGCTCAACTTGCAATTGGAGAATACAATATAAGGGCAGCAACAAACGGGACTGCATTTGTGATCGGTAATGGCTCAGATGACAGCACCCGCTCAAACGCTTTCACAGTTGACTATACTGGGAAAGTAAACTCAGCCGGGTCAATCACAGCCGGAGGACTCCCCAGCGGCCTGCTTGCTGAAGAAGTATCAATCGTTGACAACCTATCAGTCACGACAACAAACCCAACGGCAGAGGGGACAAAGAGCGTGGCAAAGACAGGTTACACGCCAATCGGAATAGTTGGCTTCCGATGTGTCAACGCTTCATCGAGCGGGACAGGCGGAGCACTTGGGGTAATATCCCACGCATACTTGAGCGGGACGAACAACGCCACTGCGAATTATCGAGTTAGGAACTGCGGAGCCGCAACGATGAAGGTCCGCATTTATTTTACGATACTATACGCGTTAAGTTAGGAAAGAGGAACAACTAAACAGGCGAAACGCTCAAAACAGAGTGCTACATTCATGAGGGCTGACCACAGAGGTCGGCTTTTTTAGTGGAGGACATAAAAATGAAACTCAAAGAATACATCAGCATATATGAAAACGAGGTCGAGCCGTCTACTAACAAGGCTGACTACGACATCGATTTGACACTTATCAACACGCAGGACGCGGAAGATTCAGCAGGGGAGGCGATGGGATGATTAAACCTTATTTTTGGAAGCAGACCGACTCCAGATGGAGGAACAAACGTATCGGAAGCATGACCCTCGGCGGCGGCGGGTGCGGGCCAACGTCCATCGCAAACCTGATCAGCCCGCTTCTGAAGAAGAAATACACCCCGGCGAAAGTCTGGGACTACATGAAAAAAAGAGGATACCTGATACCGGGTGCCGGCTCCACATGGGCCGGCATTACTGCTACTTTGAAGCATTACGGTATCGACTTCAAGGTAACCTATAACGACAACGAAGTCAGAGCGTGCCTTGAGAAGGGATGGTGGATGATAGGCCTTTGCGGTCCGTCGCGCTGGACCTCTTCAGGGCATTATATCGTGATTTATAAGTTGACCAAGACCGGGCACATTCTTGTGTCTGATCCGTATTCCTCTTCAGACTACTGCCAAAAGGACGCTTATCTTTCCGAATATCTGAAGTGCAACAAATGCAACTGGATCGCGATCAACCCGAAAGACTATCCCGGCGGGCAGTCTAACCCGAAACCTGGACAGAAGACCAAAGTACAGACCCTCTTCATAGACACGGCGGCGGCCAACATCAGGAAAGGCCGCGGCATGAACTACGGAGTCAAAGCTGTGGTCAAGAGAGGAACGAAGCTGAAGGTCTACTCAAGACAGGACGGATGGTACAAGATCAAAAGTGGCAAATATAAAGGCTACTATGTGTCGGCTTCTGTGCTGACAAGGTTTGAGCCGTTCGTTCACGAGTACAAAGCCCTCTTCAAGATGAATGTCAGAAGAGGCGCGGGCAAGTCAACCGAAGTCAAAGGCGAGGTCAAGAAGGGCACACGTTTGACGTCAAGCAAGAGATCCGGAGATTGGTTATACTTCCCGGCAGTCAAAGGCTGGATCAGGAGGATCTCCGGGGACGGAAATAAGTTGTATTTGAAGAAATTAAAGTGAGAAAAGAAAAATGACTTTTGATGTAATTTTGAAATTGATCCTGACGATGTTCGGGAGCCTCGGCTTCTGGGAGTTTCTGAAGCACCTTATCATGACCAGACGGAAGAAGAAAACCGCAGAGCAGGAAGCGCTCCTGTCTATCTCGCAATATTTGCTTTATCCAAAACTCGAGGAGATATACTTCCGGGGGAAGGTAGGGTATGACGAGATGGAGATGGTTACTTCCCTATTCAAGGCTTACCGCAGACTCAGAGGCAACGGCACGACCGAGAGGCGGTATGCGCAGGTGGACGCGCTTCCGCGTGTCAAGGACGATGAGATAGAGAAAGGAGTTTGGCGATGGATTTAGAATTTATAATTGATTTGTACATTCCAATAGTGATGGTGATCTGTTTGTGTCTGGGGTTTGTCTGGAAGAAGTTCTTCCCGGCGGACAATAAATGGATACCGCTGATTTTGATGATCGTGGGCGGAGTTCTTGGTTGTGTAGTGGCAAAAGACATCGCCATAGATCACATCGCTGCCGGCATGGTAACAGGCCTGGCGGCTACAGGGCTGCACCAGGTATTCGCTCAACTTATCGGGAGCGATGAGTAAGGCTTCACACGTTCCCAGTCTGCGCGTTCCCAATTGCGCGCAAAGTGTGGAGCGTTTCATGTTTACCTCCTTAATATAGGCAACCGCAATCAAGGCAGGGCTTCGGCTCTGTCTTTTTTGCGTTTTTGAGAAACTCAATCAAGAACGAAACGCAAAAGCAGAAGGAAGAACACTGTCAAACTACATCGAGAAGCTGATAGCAGAGGACGAAAAGCGAAAAGCGGGCAAATAAACCCGCTTTTCAAGGTATCATATATCCTTTTTCTTCTAAAAGACGCTTAAATCGAAAAATAGAGCGTATTCGGCTGTAAGCGTTGGAATTACTGCACTGTAGCGGTCACTGCTTTTTGAGTTTGCCGTTTTCATACACATAAACCTCGGTTTGGGGCGTGTCATCGACATAAGCGCCGTCATCAATGATGATATTGGTCGAGATCACATTGTTGGCAGCGTGAACACCGTGGCCGGCTTGGTCTTCATAGTAGATCATCGCAAAGGTATAGTCCTTGTCCTTGACATCCTGTTTATACCAGGCGGCGAGGCCCTTCAGTGTGCAGTCGGCGCTGTCCGCGTATTCATACAGAGCAAGGCCGCCGCTGTCAGGGGCGACTTCTTCACCGCGGCCGAAGTAGAGGCTGCCGTCTTCAAGGTAGTCTTCGGCAGGCTCTTCACCATAATTATATGTCGGACCTTGCGAACACCCTGCGATCGATATGACCAGCAAGAGCGAAAGAATAATCGTGATAAGTTTTTTCATTTTTTCACCTCCGTCTGTTGCAATATAGTATAGCATAGTGTATTATATAAGGGAAGAAAAAAACAACAGGAGGCAAACATGGAAGGGAGAAAAGCGCATGTGACGCTTACGATTGACGCCAAGATGTGGGAGATCGTGAAGCGTAAAGCAGAAGACGAGAACAGAACAGCGTCCAACTATGTGGAGACTGTCCTGAAGAAAGCATTATCGGAGCAGTAGAGGCTCCGTAAAAAGAAGAGTGTTATCTATTCCGAAAATTATGATTTTTTGGCACTGTAATTATATGGAAATATTATAAGATAGCACTCTAACGCGAAGAAAGGAGTGTTATTTTTTATGAAATCTACAAGGCTAAAAAAAATCGAAGTCATTCAGACTGAAAGCCCGGACACATTCCAAGACCGCTTCAATGAAGCGATGGAAAAGCTGGCAGAGTTTGAGCCGGTGGTTGAGTTCCAGCATTTTAACGGCAGGGAACACTGTGTCTACATCACCTATGAAGAAATCAAAAGAGAATTCGACAGAGTGTCTGATGAATTCCATGCAGAAGGCATTCACTACTTATGTGACCAGTGCCCTCTTCATGATCCGGCAGAAGACGGAAGGCAGAAGTACGTCTACTGCAAGTATGCAGACTGCGGCATGACCAACCTGAAGAGGGAAGCATGCGAGATGTTCTACAAGATGATCAAGCAGAACGAGATCACACCGATCTACTAAAGGGGGAGAAGAAGATGAGAGAGATATTGAAGATAAGCGGAGCGCTGTTAGCATTTATAGCCCTGATGTTCCTGACGGGATATGGTGAGTGATCATGCTGACAAGTGCGCTAAGTAAGACCGCCGTGGCAGTACTGCTATCAATGACTGCGATGACATGGAACCCCGGAGGAGGCGAGTTCAAATGCTATGAGGACTTCAGGGCATTGACCGATACGTCCTCGCCACAGTACCAACTGCAACAGGAAGCGTGGACTGATATGTATGGACTTCGGAGAGTAGATGGCTTCTACTGCATAGCGCTGGGGTCAGCATTCGGCAGCAAGATCGGAGAAAAGTACATCATCACTCTTTCTACAGGGTATGAATTCCTGGCGATCCTGGCAGACCAGAAGGCAGATGTTGACACGGTAGACGGCCACACCCGTGACCGCAACGGGGCGGTCATAGAGTTCGTAGTTGACAGTCAGGCGCTGCCGGCAAGCGTTCGGCAAAGCGGGAGCATAAGTTCTATACCGCAGTTCGCGGGAGAAGTTGAACAGATAAGGAGGGTCAATTAATGACACAGTGCGAAAGAATATTACAGTACATGGAAAAGTTCGGGAGCATAACCAACCGGGAAGCCGTGATCAATCTTGACATCATGCGACTGGCTTCGAGGATACATGACCTGCAGAAAGAAGGCTATAACATTAAACGCGAGAACGTGAAGAAGAAGAATGAAAGCGGAGAGTTCAAGCATTACACGCGTTATTCGCTGGAGGGAGAACAATGATATATTGCAAAAGTTGCGGGAGCATTACGGACGGAAAGACGGAGCATGAAATATTCGAGCCTGGGTACGGGATAGAATATCGCACATGCTCCCTGTGCGGGAGCGACAGAGTGGAAGAGGCAATACAGTGCCCGATCTGTGGGGACTATCATCAGGACAAGCATGAGCCCGGGTGCGAAGAGTGCCGGGACAGGATATACAACGAATACGTGAGGATCTTCGAGGAATCGGAGTCATACGGCGAGTGCGGAATACCATTCCGCCGTGACAAGATACTGGAGATCATGACCTCGGTATTCGATGATTTTTACAACAAATATCTGTAGAAAGGAGTGTTATTTATGAATTTAACAGAAAGGCTTGAGCCAACAGAATGGTTGAAGTTCAACCAGCAACTGCAGACCAAAAAGCACAACGTAAGGCAGACCTTACGCGAGAAGGGAGTGCTTCAGAAGAAAGGCAAGAATGATTTTGATCATTACAAATATTTTTCAGAAGCGCAGTACAAAGAACTGTTCACAGAGTTATTCACTGAGGAGGGCCTTGAGCTGACATCTACAGTCGAGAACGTGCAGATGTATGAAGGATCTGCCAAGCAGGGCTTCGGCAGGATCGCTTCTGTGCGGTACACGCTGACGGACGTTGACACAGGGTTTTATGAAACTGCACTGGTCCCGGGTGACGGAATGGACAAAGGCGACAAAGGGCTATATAAGGCTTACACGGGAAGCCTGAAGTATTATCTGGCCAATACGTTCATGGTGGCCACCGGCGATGATCCGGAAGTGCCTGACAAGGAACTTGAAAAGAAAATTTCTAAAGCCAAGGCGAAAAACTTGGAGCAGTTGATCACAGACTGCGGGGTGCTGGTTGAGACTGTGCTTCATGAGTATAAGCACAAGAAACTGGAGGATCTGACCGCAGGCGAATACGCGGAGATCCTGAAGAGGCTGCAGGCCACAAAAAAGGAGGTAACGCATGAATAATGTATCACTTATTGGAAGGCTGACGAGAGATCCCGAACTTCGGTACACGGCGGAAAGTTCAAAAGCCGTGGCAAGGTTTTCAATAGCGATCGACAGGCCGAGCAAAGGCGAGGGCGAAAAGCAGACGGACTTTCCGAATATCGTTGTGTTCGGGAAACAGGCTGAGAGCTGTGAAAGGTTTCTCACGAAAGGCAGACAGGTAGGCATTCAGGGAAGAATACAGACAGGCAGTTACACCAACAAGGACGGTGTAAAAGTCTACACCACAGACGTGGTGGCTAACTATGTAGAGTTCCTTGGAGGCAGAGAAGAGAAAAAGGAAGAACGCGCGGAACAGCAGGTCGAGGGCTTTGCCACGATGGATAACGAGCCGCCGTTTTAGGAGGGAGAAAAAATGAGTTGTAGCAAATGGGCCTATGAGCCTGAAAAGTGTGACTTTGATTATTGCCCCGGAGACTGCGACTTCTGCAGTAAGGCAGACGAGGGAGACGAAGAATGACCAACTCAAAGCAGAAGGGCAAGCGTGGAGAATTAGAGATCGCGAAGATCCTCAAAGGCTACGGGTATGACTGCTGGAGGACAGCGCAGTACAACGGGAAAGAACAGGGGAGTCTTGCTGACGTGGTAGGGCTTCCCGGCTACCACATCGAAGTGAAGCGTGTCGAAAGTGGCCTGAAGAAGATGGACGACTTTATGGAACAGGCAGTCAGAGATTGTCAGGGCGAAGTGCCCACGATCTGGCACAGACGGAACAACAAAGAGTGGCTGGTAACTATGAGGTTAACAGACTGGATAGAACTATACGGGGGGGCGCATGACAAAGAAGAAAAATAAAACATTTATAAAGCTGTTCAGGTCAACTCTGGAAAATGACCTCTTCAACCAGAAACCATTCGATGATTGGAGAGCGTTTGAATATCTGATCCTGAAGGCGCGCATAGAGCCGTGCGACATTCCGCTGCCGAATGGCGAGATAGTACACCTTGAAAGGGGCCAGCATTTTGAAAGTCGGGCGAGCCTTGCGGAGAAATTCGGTTGGTCAGTGAAAAAACTGAAGGGCTGGGAAAATCGGATGAAACGACTAAAAATGGTACTATCACAGGGACTATCAAAGGGTACCACCTACACCGTTGAAAATTACACGTTTTATCAAGGTGAGGGGCCAGCACAGGGACCAGCACAGGGACCATCACAGGGACTAACACAGGGACCACATAAGAAGAATAATAAAGAATGTATAAAGAACGCGCGCGCGTGCGATGGTGAAACGCCGCGCGGCGCTGAAGAAAGAAAAGTGATACCTATGCCGGACGAGATCAAAAACAAGTGGCAAGACTTTATGGAGGGCTAATGAACGGAATACTGACAAAGGACGGGTACAGGATCATCCAGCATGATGACGATAAAAGCGTGATGATCTACAAAGACACAAAACTGTTAATGCGGGCGAAGGCTTCGCGGTACATGACAGAACGAGAACTGATAGAGCTGTTCGAGTTTTACAAAGAGCAGACGAACGAACTGGAGGAAACATGAAGAACATTGACGTGATACGGGAACTGATAGGCAGCATGGACGGACTGGACGAAAGAAACGAGGCGATCCGATACGGGATATATGCGATCCTGGAAAAGATCGAAGCGCCTGAAGCGAAGAGAGGCAGACCGCCGAAAGCAAAGAAGCCGTTCGATATAGGCAAGGCGAAAGCGTGCCGAGACGCAGGTTGGTCCATCGCAAAGATAGCAGACGAGATGGGAGTCAGTCCCTCGACAGTATCAAGAGAACTGAAAGAGGCACAGAAAGAGCCAGAGAGAAAACGCACAAAGATATACGACTAAGGGGGGCGGGATAGGTGAGGCTCATATGGGCGAACGAAGTCAAACAGAGATTAAACACATCGAGGAGCAAGTATCTTGCAAATGCGAAAGTGAAGAAGGCCGTTACCGATTTAGTGGACAAATGCAAAAGCATAGAGGCCCGGCCTCTTCACCATAAGGAAGGAGGAGGAAAGATGACAAACCGGGAATGGATCGAGTCACTTACTGATGAAGAATGGGAAGCGTGGTTGGACGCGGAGAGAGATTAAATGAATGCAAAAGAATTCTTAATGCGGTACAGGACCGCAGACGAAAAAGTGAAAATGCTGACAGACCAGATCGAGCGTGCGGAGTCTTCCGCTCAGGGCGCAGGGCAAGGCGATGGGCAGCCGCACGGCACAGGTACGAGCGACAAGGTAGGCAAGGCGGCGGCCAAGGCTGCGGATCTTCGGACGGCTCTTGAAGCCTGGCTCGAAGAACAGGAACGGATAAAGCTGGAGATCATAGCCGTGCTTGGAGCGATTGACAAGCGCGAACTGTTCGAGGTGCTTCAGCTGCGCTACATCGCGGACAGGCCGGCTGATGAATGGCATAACATCGCCTGCGTATTGGACAGGTCTATACGGCAGGTCCAGAGACTGCATGGCGAGGCGCTGATGATCGTGGAGGGACTAATCAATGAGCAAATCGATAATATCCAATGAGAAAGAGTGTCTGATATGCGGGATAACTACAAACCTGCACAAACATCACGTGTACTTCGGAACGGGCAACAGGAAACTTGCTGAGAGCAACGGGTGCTGGTGCTATTTATGCGCAGAACACCACACTGGCGACTTCGGAGTACACAACAACAGAGCAGTCGACCTGTATCTGAAAAGGAAATGTCAGAAGATCCTCGAAGAGGGAGGCTGGACGCGGGAAAAATTCATGAAAACATTCGGGAGGAACTATTTATGAGACTGATAGTAGGTAAAACATATTACACAAAGCCGTGGTACAACTCATGGCGTGGAATGATGAGCAGGTGTTACAGGAAGAAAGACGCAAGTTACAAGTCATATGGTGGTAGAGGTATAAAGGTCTGCGAAGAATGGCACGATATAAGAAACTTTGAAAAGTGGGTTGAAGAAAACCCATACGCAGACGGTATGACAATAGACCGTATTGACAGCAACGGCAACTATGAGCCGTCAAACTGTAAGTGGGCGACTAAGAGAGAACAAGCAAACAATAGGAGAAATACTGTTCACATATCGTGGAATGGCGAAATACATACAATCACAGAATGGGCAGAGATAATAGGCATGAACAGAAGCACGCTGAATAATAGATACTATCGTGGAGATAGGGGAGATAGGTTGTTCCGATTTGAAAGGAGATACGCAAGATGACACGCTTGATAGATGCAGACGCATTAGATTACTTAACCCACAGAGAATGTATAGGGCATGGTGAATATTACGACATGGAGATAGTAACCAAAGTGAGGATAGACAATGCTCCCACAATAGACGCAGTCGAAGTCGTAAGGTGTAAGGATTGCAAACATTATGACCAAGCATGGGATAAAAGAGGTGCTTGCTTTAATAGCAAGGGCGTGTTCGGAATACTAAACGATGATGACTATTGCAGTTACGGAGAAAGGAGAGAGCCATGACAAGAGAAGAAGCAATTGAAAAATTAACAGAAACGGAGTACACAGACCGAGATTTTTATGAAGCCGTTGGTATGGCGATAGAAGCACTTGAGCAGAAGCCAGTAGTGAGATGTAAAGAATGTAAGCACAGGTATGATTTTAATTGTCCAATGTATTATGAAGAATGGTTTACCATTGATGAGGGCGATGGTTATTATGATAGTGATTTTCATGTTATAGATGAAACACAAGATGACGGATTTTGCTATCAGGGAGAAAGGGAAGAGGCATGAGAAATCCCTGTAAGGAATGTATTTACTACCATAAAGAAAATAACACATGTCAATCAAAAAAGTGTTGTCGTGGCGGTTATGGGAAAGTTACATGGATAGATAGATTGTTCTGTGAGGCAAATAAAGGAGAAGTAGATGGATAACAACGAATACTACGAAACTATTGGGAAATTATTAAACGGGAAGTATATGCACAAAGCATTAAACGATTTAGTGCGTGCAGTGACTAAACACATCGAAGAAATGGAGTACGAATTAGCAGAGTTAAAAGCAGAAAAAAGAACAGTAAAAAAATTTCTCAAAATGGAGCAGACCGCAAGCAAAAAACTTGAAGCGATTAAAGCATTATTGGAGGATTAAGTCATGACAAGAGAAGAAGCGATAGATTTTGCAAAATTTTTGAAGAACAATTGGCTTATCAATTTTGCCGATATGGAAGAATTTTGCGACATAGCAATAGAAGCACTGGAAGCAGAACCGAATGAACTTGAAACCATAGATTTTGCCATTGATGCGAGTAATGGTGGTACGAATTACTATGTCGGCTTTAGAAATGGTATGCGGTATGTAAAATCACTTATTGACGGAAAAGAACCACAGTTTGAAAGTTGTGCAGAGCAAGAACCGAGCGAATATTGTAGCCGATTTGAGGAGGAGTGAGGGAAATGCTTACACATATTGGACAAGGCGATGTGCTTGTGTGCCTGGACTGTGGGAAACCGATAGTGCTTACCAATAAAACATTCACATTGGATTGCTCCGCAGAGTATATCGAATGTCCTCGTTGTAAGGCAAAGTACGATGTGCAAGTGTACCACGCACGAGGTAGCAAAATACTTGGCAAGGAAGCAGAGTTTATCATTGACGAAGCAAACGCTTACAAGCGAGAGAAAGGAGAACAAGATGACAAATAGAGAATGGCTTGAGAGTTTATCAGATGAAGAACTGGCGATGTTTTATGCAACTCAAAGTACAATATGCGAAATGTGCGATTATACCGATGTGTGTATATCCAATATCACATCGGAGAAATGTTCAGAGGGTGTTAAAAGGTGGCTTCGGGCAGAACACAAAGAACCAAAGAAAGAACTCACGGCGGCGCAGCTGTACGGGGTGTTTAAGAAAGGCTTTCAGGATCGCAGAGCCATAAGCCTTGAAGAGGCGGAAAAGATAATCAAAGGAGTGTTTGAAGATGAATAGGTTAAGGCCATGCCCGTTCTGCGGAAGCGATGATGTTGAGTTAAGCATTACAGCCTTAGATGATGATTACAAATTCAATAAAGTCAACTGCAACCACTGCGGAGTAACTGTGTCATTCGCTGTGCGTGAATGCACCCGGGGATATGAGACCAGGTCTGCAGACGAAACTGTCCGCATGTGGAACATGGGAGGAGACGAATGACATTTGAACTACTACTTAGAATTATAAAAGAGAACGAAATCCCGCATGATGTTATTTTAAGGAGCAACAGCGGATGGGAATGCGACCCGACAGAAATGGATGGTGTATGGTATGACAGTGAAAAAAATATTATACATTTCACGCAGAGCGGATGGAGTAGTTATGAAGAAGAACAGGGCTTCAAATTACTATACGGCAAAACAATGGAGGAACAACTGGAAGAACGTCGCCAATGGAGAAACAAGCGGATCGGAATGAAAGGAGACGAGTAAATGCCATTTACCAGGTTATACGTATACAAGAAAGCGGGAGCGATGACAGGTCACAGGTTCACGGACGACGTTGCGATAGTATATGCGGAGAGCATAGAAGATGCGATTAAAATGTTTAGCAAACTATATGCGGATGTAACAGCGGACGAGGTCGAACCGGTCATGTTTAACAGTAAAGATATCGCAATATTGACTGATTACTGAATGTCGCGATTTGTCGCAAAATGTCGCAAAATGTCGTTAAATGTCGTTAAATGTCGCAAAATGTCGCACCAAACTGTGATATAGTGTAATTGGCGGAACGAAGACAAAAGAAACTCGTTACCGCCGATAACACTCAAGTAAATGTATTTGCGAGCAGACACAGAGCGATTTACGTTCTGTGTTTTGCTTTGTGGGAGGAAATATGAAATTCACACATGAAAGCAAAGCATACCGCAGGAAGTGGATGAACTGCGGGACCGCAAAGTATAACGGGGCGTACTACTACAGCAAAGAGATCGTGCAGAACATCATGCCGTTGGTAGAAACCGACAGAAGCTGGATCACAGTGAACGTGCAGGGACACGGCTGTGATCATGCGATAGTGTTCGTTCACAACAACATAAAGCCTGAGAGATACGACTGGCTCTCACAGTACAAAGACCTTGTGTTCGTCTGCGGAATACCGGAGACAGTTGAGAAGGTTAAACATCTGGGCAAGGCGATCTATGTTCCTCTGTCCGTAGATGTTGAATACGTCAAAAGGTTTGAGGCGGAAGCAAAGACCGGAGACGTGTGCTTCGCAGGAAGAAGAGCAAAGAGACGTCAGTCAAACATATCATCGAACATCGCATGCCTTGAGGGAATATCAAGACCTGAGCTGCTCAGGCGCATGGCAACATACCAGAGAGTCTATGCCGTAGGAAGGACAGCGATAGAAGCGAAGGTCCTCGGCTGTGAAGTACTGCCATATGACAGCAGGTTCCCTGATCCGGACAAGTGGGAAGTCCTGGATAACAAAGAAGCTGCAGAGATCCTGCAGAAAGAACTGGACAGGATAGACGGGAAGGTTGAAGAGGTCAAGAGCGAATGGAGCCTCAACCACATGAACAAGACAGCACTGAAGGAATACGCTGAAGAGTTAGGGATAGAACTCGACCCGGAGATGAAGAAGGCCGACATGATCGAGGCGATAAAAGAAAATGCCAGATGATAGATTCTACCACAGCAAGAAGTGGGAGAGACTTCGGCGAGCGATACTGGCAAGAGACAAATACAGATGTCAGATCGCGGCAAGGTATGGCAAGAACGTAGAAGCAAACACTGTCCATCATATCTTCCCGCGTGAGGATTATCCACAGTATCAGTGGACACCGTGGAACCTGATAGCAGTAAGCCACAGCGCACATGAAGAACTGCACCACAGGAACAACGGAGAACTGACAGACAAAGGCAGAGAACTTCTTGAACGCACAGCAAGGAAGAGGGGCATAGACTTATGAGCGAATGGAACGAAGGATATCCGAAAGCAGTCGGGGTGTATGCCTGCATGGTAGACGGAAAAGAAAAGTCACTGGTGCATAAGTACTGCGAACTAAACGGAAGACATAGATGGCAGACACTTCAGGGCGGAGATGTGATCGCTTCGGAAATCAAATGGAAGGGCAAGATCACACAGGCCGCTGATTTGAAATAGCCCCCCCTCTTTTTTAGAAAATGAAAACAGCCGGGGGAC